>ULNB01036613.1_pt1 | contig 22351 bp, 15 predicted proteins | sample 1951811 | NCBI WGS metagenome assembly ULNB01 (sample SAMEA4835566, study PRJEB28245) | human gut metagenome | biome: gut microbiome; material: fecal sample | place: Denmark | collected 2008
TGGCCTTCAAGGGCAGGATGTTGTTGCAATATGCCAGTCCTTTGTTCAATCCTAACAACGACAAGGTACGTTGGCAGGCAGCTTATGATGCCAACAAGGCTGCTGTGGAGTTCCTGCAGAGTATCGGCAAGGGCTTGTACCAAGGCAATTTCGCAGATATCTGGTACAAAGAGCAAAACTGTGAGGTAGTAATGGTGAACCAATATACCTACCCTGACCATACCTTTGGGCAATACGCCATTCGCCCTGAGCCTTTGACAAAGGACAATGCCAACTATAATCAAGCCATCTTACCCCTGTTGATGGCTTTCCCGAAGAAGGATGGCACGCCATTGACGTTGGTCAAAGACAGATTGGCTTCGGATGCCGCTTATAATGAGCAGTTCATGACAGACTTCTATACGAATCGTGACCCTCGCTTCTATGCGACTGTATTCAGCCCTGGAACATCTTATCCTTCAAGTGATGTCTTGACAGGTGGGAAGAAATATTGGAATGCATGGCGTCAAGTCAATGACGAAGGTAATACCAAGTATATCACGCTTATTTATGATGAGTTAGGCAAAGGTATTGGCAGTTCTTCCTCTGGTTTCTTCCAGTTGAAAGGCGTAGATCAATCCCTTACGATGAATACTGTATATGATGCAGAGACCGACTGGATTGAGATTCGTTTCGCAGAGGTCTTGATGAACTATGGTGAGTGCGCCAATGAGATTGGCAAGACGGATGAGGCATTGCAGGTTTTGTATGATATCCGGAAACGTGCGGGTATTGAGAGCGGAACTGGAAACTATGGCATTACCGCAAAGAGCCAGTCTGACATCCGTCAGGCATATATGAACGAGCGGTTGATCGAGTTTGCCTATGAAGGCAAGCGTTGGAATGACCTCCGTCGTTGGAAGAAATTCGACTATCTGAATGACATGAAATACCGTTCAGGTCTGTATCCTGTCATCAAGGACTATAGCAACATCAGCAACTTCGATTGGACGAAAGACATGTATGATCCAGATGTTCGGAAATTGTTCAGGATGGACTATATCGAATGCTTGGATGGCGACAAGTCTTATCAGTTCAACCTGGATCTGAACCATTGGTTCTATCCGATTAGCAAGAATGCCCTTGACAGGAATTCAAAATTGGAACAAAACAAAGAATGGGGTGGAACATTTGACCCCCTTGAGTAAGTAATTTAATATAGGTTTATTGTTTTAATTTGAGTGTATCAAGAAGTCCCTTTGACGTGATGTCAAGGGGACTTACTTAAACAATCTGGTTTGAAAGGATCTGAAATCATACCTGATGAAAAAAGTTGGGATATATCTATTATTCGTTTTGCTTTTGACTTCTGTGCAAAATCTATTTGCTTTTTGCGGAATCGAAGTTGATCGCGTATCCGAGGTAAAGGTCTTGAACAGCAAGGCCAAGGCTTTGAAGGGTACGGATAGGAAATCTGATTTTACCGATGTTCTTTCTAAGAAGGGCATCGTGACAGAGATCGCCTTTTATTCTCCTAAGATTGTGAATATCAGGCATTACAAACGGAATTGCCATGTAAAAAAACAAAATTTGGTAGTGGTCATGCCCAAGGGAATTGTACCCCTTAAAAAGACAGTCAAAGCCCATGAAATGATCTTAAGCAGTCAGGACTTGGATGTCGCGTATGACCGGAAGGAGGGTACCGTTCGCTTTTCAGGAAAGACGGGACACTCTTATTCGCAGAGAAAAACTATTCGAGAGATGCGGAGCCTGACAGGGCAAGTTCCCTTGATGCCCCTTTGGTCTTTTGGCTATTTCCAAAGCAAGGAGCGATATCAAAGTGCCGACGAGACGGCTGGGGTGGTCAGCCATTATCGCAAGATAGGAGTGTCTCTTGACGGCAAGAACGCATGTCCTACGTAATCATTGTTGATCATTAAATAAAAGAATAGATAAATTATGAGGAAGATTTTATTTGTTATTCTAATTTCGCTATGTGCGTACAGTGTACGTGCGCAGGCTCTTGATCCCAAGAGTAGTGCGGAAAGCTATGTCCGTGGCCTGATTGCCCAGATGACGCTTGATGAGAAGATATCCCAGATGATGAATGACGCAGCTGGGATTCCCCGGTTGGGAATCTTGCCCTATAACTGGTGGAATGAAGGACTTCATGGCGTTGGCAGGGATGGACGGGCTACCGTTTTTCCTGAACCGATTGCCTTGGGTGCAACCTTTGACCCGGACTTGGTGAGGAAAATTGGGGATGCTGTTGCCACGGAAGGACGTGCCAAATATTTCGTGGCACAACAGAATAAGAACTATGGTCGGTATGCGGGCCTGACCTTCTGGTCACCGAACGTGAATATCTTCCGTGATCCTCGCTGGGGCAGGGGAATGGAAACGTATGGTGAGGATCCTTTCCTCTCTGGAACATTAGGCACTGCCTATGTAAAAGGGATGCAAGGTGACGATCCCTTCTATTTGAAAGTGGCTGCCTGCGGAAAGCATTATGCGGTTCATTCCGGACCGGAGTCAACTCGCCATCAGGCAGATGTTCATCCAACCCGGCATGACTTGTTCGAAACCTATCTCCCTCAGTTTGAGATGTTAGTCAGGCAAGGGCATGTAGAGACCATCATGAGTGCCTATAATCGCGTGGATGGCGTGCCTTGCGGTGCCAATAAGTATTTGCTGACAGATATCCTCCGCAAGAAATGGGGATTCAAGGGGCATGTCGTTTCCGATTGTTGGGCAGTCAATGACTTCTACGGTGGCCATCATTATGTGAAAACAGCCGCCGAGGCAAGTGCCTTAGCCGTGAAAGCGGGAATGAACTTGGAGTGCGGACAGGATTTCAAGGCATTGAAAGATGCTGTCGCGCAGGGTCTCATCAAGGAGAGTGATATCGACAAGGCCTTGTTCCCCCTGATGATGACAAGGATGAAACTGGGAATCTTGAAAGATGATCCCAATTGCCCGTACAACCATGTAGCCGAGAAGGAGATCTGTTCCTCGGAACATTTCGCCCTGGCAAGGAAAGCTGCGACAGAAGCCATGGTACTGTTGAAGAACGATGGGGTCCTCCCGATCCGCAAGAACCTGCGCTCTTTATCCGTTTCTGGTCCTGCAGCAAGTGATGCCTTCTATCTGATGGGCAATTATTTTGGCGTGTCCAATTATTATAGTTGCTATTTGGAGGGCATTGTCGGCAAGGTGAGCAGTGGCACAACGGTAAACTTCCGTCCAGCCTTTGCACCTATCGAAACCAAAATGGGAACGGGCAATAACGTGTGGGAAGCCGCTGGCGGTGATGTCGCAATCGTCGTCATGGGCTTGAACAACGACATGGAAGGAGAGGAAGGTGAGAGCATAGACAACCATACAGGTGGGGACAGGGATAGCCTGTCATTGCCTAAGCCTCAGATGGATTTCCTCCGTCAGTTGCATAAGGTCAAGAAGAATGGGATCGTGGTGGTCTTGACAGGAGGCAGTCCTATTGATGTTAAGGAGATTTCCAAGCTTGCTGATGCCGTTATCATGGCATGGTATCCGGGTCAGGATGGTGGCAATGCCTTGGCTGACCTTCTTTTCGGAGATGCTAATTTCAGTGGGAGATTGCCGATTACGTTCCCTGAGGATGTCAAGAAACTCCCTCCCTTCACAGATTATTCCATGAAAGGACGTACCTATAAATACATGACAGACAATATCATGTATCCTTTTGGCTATGGATTGTCATACGGACAGGTAATATATTCTGACGTGCAGGTAGGGGAAATCAAGAAAGACAAGGAGGTACAAGTAGAGGCAACCCTTTCTAATTCCGGTAAGATGGAAACGACGGAGACCGTACAGGTGTACCTGTCCACGCCGACAAGCGGAGCTTCCTCACCTTCTTCTTCTCTCATCGCCTTCAAAAAGGTGAATGTTCCTGCCGGAGGTAAGACCCAGGTCCATTTCTCCATCCCTTATCAGCAGTTAGGGACGGTCATGGAAGATGGAAACAAGAAGGTGCTGAAAGGGCAATACCAATTGTATGTAGGGGGAGCAGCCCCCTGCAAGCGAACGCAAGAATTGGGCGTAAGTGTAGGTAGTACTTTATTTAAAATATAATCAATTTTATGACAAGGTATAAGAATATGATCGCATCCTTGGGCGTAGTGATGCTCTTGGGTGCTTGTGGAACTCATTCGTTGCAATCATTCCATACGAAATATTTAGGTGTGGACGTGAATGACAAGGGATATATTGTGGGCTTGAGAAATGTGACAAGGAAGGACCCGATGAATTTCAGTCCTGCCAACCAACCGTCTCCCTTGCTTTCCCTATATGATGAGGAGACACAACAATATTTCTATCCGGAAAAAGCAGTGTATGACAAGGGAGGACAGACCGTAAGGCTGTCTTACTCTAATGGCTCCGTGGCAACAGTCAAGATCCAGGAGACGGACAAGTACTTGAAGCTTACCTTGCAGGACTTGTCACCAAGGAATGGCATTGATGATGTGCAGTGGGGTAAATATTATACCAGTATCAATAACCTTTTAGGGGAAGTGATCGGAGTGGCAAGGGACACGTCAAAGACCGTGAACTATGACATCGGTGTACTTGCCCTCAATGATAATACGATCGGTGGCCTGTCAAGATATACCTCCGACTCTCAGGCTGGAGGATATATGGTCCATACGCCAGATCCCATCCAGTATCCCCTTCCTGTGGAACTTCATGAAGGACAGCAGTTTACGATGGGAGGAGATGGCTTCAGTGACGTGGCTTTCTATAACCGTAAGGAACCTTATTTCAGGATGATGTATGGTACGTCTGCGGGCGTTGATGAAAGCGGCAAGATCTATATCTGTTACCATTCCCGGGACAGAAGGAAGGGAAAGATGATCTATTCGCCTGAGGGATGGCCTATCTTCGTGAACAATGAGCCTAATCATCTGCAAAGGCAGGATGTGCCAGGCGTTGACTACATCGGGTCGTCTATTGCCTTGTGGGGTAGTCCCGATAGTACAGCGCTGATGGATGTCATCCAGGATATTGTCCTGAAAGAAGGGCTTCCTCATCCGATGTTCCGTGGAAAATGGGTCAAGGATCCCACCTCTTTCACTCCCGACCTGATGACCTACGGCAATCTTTATGACAGCATTGCCTCCTATGCCAAGGCCATGGACTTGCATGTCATCCATGCCTACGACCAGCCCTTTATCCATGCAGATAGGGGGAATAAGGGATTCTTGGATGGATTTGACCAAGCGAAGAAACCGTATCATTTTACTACGGGTGACTTATCCCATAAGGAATATGCCAATTTGTTGGCAAAAGACAGTATCATCCTTGGAGGAACTTGTATCACCAATGCCTTGGCTCCGGGTAGCAAGGATGGCAGTCCTATCCCTTCGGACAGCATTTGTATCCAACATCGGAGATTCTTGACACAAGGAATTTCTCCTGCTGATACCATGATCTATATTGACGATCCTAAGTACATGAATGAGATTGGTTGTTGGGAAGCCCATGAGAAGTCGTTGAATATGGTAAAAATAGGCAAGGAACTCATACACTATTTAGGCGTTTCCAAGGAGGCTCCTTATCGTCTGTTGCATGTTACGCGTGGTTATTGGGGAACCACTCCAGTGCAGCATCATGCCGGCGATGCAGTCGACAAGGTCCAGGTAACGGTAGGATGGGGCTATCAGGGAATGATACCCAACTTGGAATTACAAGATGAGATTGGAAAGTATTATGCTGACATGAGTAAGAACAGTGGCATCGGATTGATTGACTTCGATGGGCAGGAGTTCCTGTTCCATAGTGGGTTCGGCAATTATTCCGTGAAACGTTTCTATCGGAACATGTTTGATGAGGCACGGAAACTTCACCTGCCAGATATCCGCTTTACTGGTGCAACCCTCTCAGAAGGTTCCTGGCACTATCAAAGTATATGGAATGTCGGTGGAGGAAAAAATATGTATGATGCCCAGACAAGGGAGTGGGGGAGCACGACCAGCCAAGGAAAAGACCTGCGGGATGTTACCTATGCCAACTTCTTCCCGTCTTCCTTCGGAGGCAATTTCCCGATTACAGCCAAGTCCACGGTCGAGGAATATGAGCATATTGAGGCAACAGCTGTAGGATATGGTGCTACCTATTTCCTCAAGGTTTCCCAGAAGGACGTGGAAAGTTGTCCGTATAAGTATCAGATTTTTAACGTGATCAAGACATGGGAAGCTGCAAGGCGTGCGAATGCCTTCCCTGAGCATATCAAGCAACTGCTTCGTAACCCGAAGTTGAGTTGGCGCTTGGCGAACGGTTCCACTCCTCATACATGGACATTGTATCAATTAGATCATGGGAATATATGTCATACATATCATCTGACAAGTCATGATTAGGTTCAACAAAATATCATGAATTTAGAATGGTTTCAATTTGAGAAATAATGAGAAAGTATGTCAGTAGATTGATCCTGGTCATAGGATTTTTATTTGTTCTATCGTTACAAATGTACGGTCAGAAGAATGCAAATGTCTCTACCGTCTATGTATTGTTTATGACCCACTTGGACGTGGGTTTTACAGACCTGAGTTCTGTGGTGACAAAACGGTATGTGGAGGATTTTATCCCCAATGCCATCAAGGTGGCAGATGAGCTGAGGGCGGATCATTCCGGTGACAGATATGTCTGGACTACCGGTTCCTGGCTGATCTGGAAGTATCTTCATTCAGCGACTCCCGATCAAGTGCAAAAGTTAGAGAAAGCAATCCGTAGGGGTGACATCTCGTGGGTTGCCACGCCTTACACCATGGAGACCGAGACCATGAACAAGGAAGTGTTCGAGACCTTGTTGAACCTTTCCAAGCGATTAGACTGTATGTATGGCAAACATACGACAGTGGCTAAGATGACTGATGCCCCCGGTCATACCCGTAGCATCATCACTCCTTTGTCAGACGCTGGCGTCCAATTCCTTCATATAGGTGTCAATCCGGCTTCTGCAGTGCCTGATGTACCTAAGTTCTGCCGGTGGAGGGACACCAATGGGAAGGAGATCATCTTGACTTATCAGGGGGACTATGGCTCTGAGGATCTGTTGCCAGATGGTAAGAGCGTCATGTCCATCCAGTTTACGGGCGACAACCATGGACCGCATACTTACCAGCAAGTGAAAAAGATATATGCTGACCTGCGAAAGAAATATCCTCATGCAAAGATCGTCGCTACGACCTTCGAGGATATCGCACAGTTGCTCGTCTCCATCAAGCGTGTCCTTCCCGTGGTGACATCGGAGATCGGGGATACTTGGATCTATGGATATGGCAGCTCGCCGATCAGAATGGCTAAGTTCCGGAAACTCTCCGCCCTTTATTCTCAGTGGGTAAGGGAAGGAAAAATCGATGAGAAGAGTGATACTGCCCTCCAGTTCATCGCGGAATTGGGGCTGATCGCTGAGCACACGCAAGGCATGGATGTAAAGACGCACTTGGCAAACTGGGACAAATATGACGTGGATGCTTTCCAAAAAGCCAAGAATACGGCACCCTTCCAGAAGGTGGAGGCATCTTGGCGCGAGTTAGATGATTATTTGGAAAGTGCGATTTCATACCTTCCCGCATCTTTGCAGAAAGAAGCAGAGGCAGCCTTCCAGCAGATAGACAATGTCAAGTGTCAGAAAATATCAGCAAAAGGTGGGCAGGAGCACGGAACCGTGTGGGAGAAGTCTTTGATTGGTAGCTTGGCAATTACAGGTCTTACCTACCAGACTTGCAGTCAGAAGGACTATGATCATTTCTTTGATCGCTATCTTCGGGCACGTTACGACTGGGCTTTATGCGATTTTGGGAAACCTGGCTTGGACCGTTCTCATGCATCTAGTGCAATGATCCCTGCCCAAGTAGTCCGTAGCAAGGAATATCAAGAGAAAAACGGGACACGCTGGATCACAGACATTGCCTTTCCCAAGACGGATAGCGTTGATGCCCGTACTTATCCTAAGAGAATGCAAACGGACGTGTTCCTGTTTCAGGATGGACGCCATGCAACGGTTTCTGTGACAATCCAGCAAAAGCCTGCCGTGCGTTTGCCGGAAGCTTATTGGCTGTCTTTCCAGGCAAAGGATATCCTTTCCGTCATGGCGCAGAAAATGGGCGAAGAGGTGGATGTCTCTGATGTCGTTATGCGTGGGAACAGGCAGATGCATGGCATCGATCGCTATGTCGATATCAAGACGGCATCCGGAACGTATCGGATCTATAGTGATGAGGCTTTTCTCGTGAGCATAGGCAAGGCAAGAGGATTGTCTTACTCCACCGCTTTTCCTCATGTGGAGGATGGTATCAGTTTCAACTTGAGCAATAACTTATGGGGCACGAACTTCTCAATGTGGAACGAAGGCTCCTTAACGTATCATTTTTATATCGAAAAGCGATGAACATTTTATATAGTTTGACCCATATCCATTGCATGGTAAAGAAAGGAGTATCCACGTTGCTGCTTGCCTGCATGGTGGTAACGGCTTATTCCCAATCTTGGCTTCCTCAGCAATGGGATCCTCAGGTAACGATGCGGTTGTTGCAGTGTACCTACGACAAGGCCCGCCTGACCAGTTGCCAGCCAATCTTAGGAAATGGCAGTGATCGTTGGAAAGTAACCTCCGTGGATTTAGGGCCTGCCCAAGGAGTTCAATATGTGTTTGAAGCCTTGCGGGACATGGACAATGCCGGCGTGGCGGTTGCTTTCGACCAATATGACTGGTGCAGTGACAATTATGTGATGATACCAGCTGTGGTTTATAATGGAAACAGGGAAAGGATCGTCAACCGCCAATATGCAACAGGGTTAGACGCTACGGATTATTACCGGAAAGATCTTGCCCTGACTTCAAATCCTATCCCTCAGTTGTCGCCAGACTTCGGTGCTCCATCACGATTAGAAGTCAGTGTTTGCAATGCGGCTACGCCTGTGATCACCTATTATGACAGAAAGAAGGGCAAGGGTACATTCTTGTTTACTGACCAGGGAATCAGCTGGGATGGGGGCATGAAGGATCACGCCTTGATCGTAGAAGAATCGCGGGATAGAAGTGTTGCCTCTTTCGTGATCAGTGCCCCGGGAGTAAGGGAGAAAAAGCCGGAATTCATTGGCTTTAGTGAGAGCCCTGACAGAGGGTTGTCTGTCAAGAAAGGGGACAAGGTTATCATCCGGGTTTGCAAGGTTGACTTCCAGGCAAAGGACATTCCTGCTTTCTTGGGACGGTTTATGAAAGAAAGGAAACTGCATGTGTTGGCAGAGACTCCCCGTAACCTGATCCCTATGAGTAAGGTTTCCCAAATGATGGTAAAAGATATCGATGAACGCTATTACCAGGGAGAGAAAGGTTCTTTCTATTGTCCTGAAAATGCCAACTGGATGTCGTATGGATGGATAGGAGGCATGATGAATACCTATCCCATGTTAGCCTTGGGTGACAAAGACCATCTTCAGAAAGTAAAAAATACCTTCGACTTTGGACTCCTGAATGGATATGGCGAGAGTGGTTATTATTTCGATGTCTTAGGTGCAGACGGGAAGGTACTCCATCGCGATGCTGCCGATCAGCATCCAGAGATTGGACTTACTCGAAAAAATGCGGACTTACTATATTGGATGACCAAGCAGTTGATGCTGTTGGACAAGCAAGGACATCATGCAGAGATCTCTCTCAAGTGGGAAAGTCAGATGAAGAATTTGGCCAATGCCTTCGTGAAAACTTGGCGAGAGAATGGGACTTGGGGCAATTACCTGAATATCCATGATGGTAGGATTGCCGTCTGGAACACTACTGGTGGCGTCATGGCAGTGGCAGGGCTCGTACTTGCTGCCCAATATTTCCATCAACCAGAATATCTTGCCGTGGCACGCGAGGCAGCAAGGTATTATTATGACCAGTTTTCCCTAAGGGGATTCACATCTGGAGCCTGTGGTGACATCCTGCAAAATGCAGATTCTGAGACTTCTATTGCATTGGCTACTGCTATGATTACCATGTATGAGGCAACGGGAGAACCTGAGTTTTTGAAAGCTGCGGAGGCTGCAGCTTGCTTGTGTGCCACATGGGTAGTCTCTTTCCCTTATCAACTTCCCATGGATACTCCTTTAGGGAAGTTAGGAACCAACTTTACAGGTGCCGTCTGGGCAAGTACCCAAAACAAGCATGGTGCACCAGGTTTCTGTACACAGTCGGGTGATGTGCTCTTTAAATTGTACCGTGCAACGGGCAATCGCCTTTATGCAGATTTGTTGAGGGATGTCATTCACGCCCATGCAGAGGGGATACAGCCCAATGGGAAGATCACGGAACGACTTACCTATTGTGACGCAGACAGCAGAGGCTCTCGCTTAGATGGAGGGAAGACAGGATGGACAGAGACCAATGGAGCCTTGATGTCGATAGAGATACCCGGCATCTATGTCCGGATGGATCATCAGGATGTCTATGTCTTCGATCATGTTAATCTCATCGGTAAGAAAAAATCTAAGGGAGGATTATCCCTTACCCTTCAAAATCCCACGCCTTATGATGCTATTGTGACCATCTTCGCTGAGAATGGCGCACAGGCTGCACGCCCCTTAGGAGACAATGCCTTCCTTAATTGGCACCAAAAGGTAAAGGTGAAGGCTGGGACGACGCGCACAGTCCTTGTCAAGGACCTTGGTACTAAATAGCAACGTCTTGTCAAAGACGATCAATGCGTGTGGCTGGTACCGATAGGTTTCTTCTTTTCAGTCCATTCTATCCAGCCACCACGAAGATTGATGACCTTCTTGCCTTCTTGGGCAAGAAGGTTTGCTGCTTTCATGCTCCTCTTGCCTGAGCGGCAATATACAGCGATAGTCTTTCCTTTGATGAGCGCTGCTTTAGCCTTTTCCTTGAAATGATCCTGGAGCACATCGATATTGATAGCATTTGGGATATGTCCTGCCACATATTCTTCTGCGGTCCTGACGTCTACTACTTGTACGCTGTCCGATTGGATGGCACGCTCAAATTCATCAGCATCTATTGTCCGGATACTGTCATTCTGCGCACAGGCACTGATAACCATGCTGAAGAGAAATATGAGGGTCAGTTCTATCTTATTCATATATTTCGACTATATATATTGATCTTCATCATAATGATGCAAAAATACGAAGTTTTGGCGAGAATATAGCGAATGAAACGAAAAAAAACGAAACTATCAGGCTCATTTCCTGACTTTTGTTTGCTATTATACATATTCTTGAGGGTGTATCTGATCCTCTATTACGCATGATACAGGGACCGCTCATTTGGCTTAACGAAAAGGTTTCATTTCAGCAAAGATAACGATCCGTATATTAAAAGTGAAGCGATCATACAAAATTCTCGAGAGAATTTAGCGAAACATGTGCTTTTTCTGTCAACCTTTGTCAACCTTTGACAACCTCAAAACAGGTTGCAAGCCCGATAAACACTGGGCTTTGACAACCTGTCAACCTATTTGCAAAAAAACGCTGTGAAGTATAAAATTGTTTAGGTAAGGAAACATCAAGAAACAATATATGGTCGAGCATGTCGTTATGTACAATAGATTTTAAATATATCTTTTGAATGATGAAAATAAATAAGCGTTCGTTTGTTTGGCTTGCAAACTGCAAGACTCTTTTGCTCCTTGCTGTTTTTGCCTTAGAAGTTTCTTTCGTAAAGGCCAATGACCAACATGTTTTTACAGATACTATACCCATAGTTGAACACAAAGGACATATATTGATGCCAGTAACGATAAATCATGAGCTCAAGCATTTAGTATTTGACACCGGTGCAAGTGAAATTTTTCTATGGGGCGACAAAAAGCCTTTTGTGACAAAATGGATTGATGATGCTGTGGATGCAAAAAATCATACCGAGGAGGTGGAATCAGGCTTAGTACTTGCAGAATTCGGCTCCCAATGCGATTCTCTCATTGCTTCATATAAGCCCCTTCCAAATGACAGCTCGTTGCGTAAAGCATTGTTAGACACGGGCGACGGATTGATGGGATTCTGCCCACTTATAAGGAGGGGACTGAACTATTTCGTAAAGGTTGACCTGCAAAAAGGCATCATGATTGTATCCAATGACCATCGGTGGGCTGAGCTGACAAATGGAATTAAGGTGAGCTACAAGAAATGCGAATCGCTCCCTACCTTTATGGTGAGGATAGGCAAGAAACATCGGGCAAGACTTCCGCTTGATTCCGGTGCAGCAAAGTTCTGTGCTTTCCGAACAAGCCTCTTAAACAAGTGGGAGAAGGGCGACAAAGACTTCAAGGCATGTAAGGTTTTTGATGGCAGTATTGATGATTTCGCTGCGGCAAACGATACGGCAATCAGCAGAAGAAGGGTTAGGGCTTACAAGTGCGACTTTGCTATCGAGTCGTTTAATGTAAAGGATGCTCTAATCATTGATGACCCATTGGGTGACGGATCAGTCGGTGAGAAAATATTCCATAAAGCTGCCATATCCTTTGATCCCTGGCATCGGAAAATTATTTTCCAACCTTACGAAATGTAAATAATCGCAAATGCACGTAGGATGCGTACCCGTGCCTTCTACCCAGAGTACAACTACATCACGGAGGCGTCGGCTGCAGGTAGGTAGACCCAAATAAGTGACGTAGCCGATAGATCCTATATTGGCTATGAGATCTTTGTCAGTCCCACTCGCGACTTCAAGTAGGAGCTGTTGTGGTACGGGCAGAAAGTCATCGTGCTTAGCCCGATGACTTCCGTCAGAAGATGACGGGCATTCTCAAGGACATGGCGAAAAGTTAGGAGAACGGCGAAAATACGTTGAAGGAGTAATATACGAAAAGGTCGTTCAATACACAGGTTTCACTATTTCTACTCTCATGCCAAGGGCATTAATAATCCTATAAAAGGCACCGACACTGGGCGTGATGATACCATTTTCGATTTTTGAAATATACGACTTGGTTGTATTAGTGCGCTCGGCAAGTTCAGCCTGAGTCATATTGGCTTCTTTCCGTGCGTCGTGGAGTATCTGACCCGAGTAGAAAGAGTATGCTTTCTCTTCTGCCAATGCTCGCTCTGGAGTACCCTCTTTCCCGAATTTCTTATCAAGAACCAAATCGTAATCAACGATTTTGTGATTGTTTGTCTGCATAGTATGCCTCCTTTATTTTAATTGCCTTTTCTATTTCTGTATTTGGCGTTTTCTGAGTCTTCTTTTGGAAACCGTTGAAAAGAACCACAATCTTACCTTCGTCGAAGATGAAAAAAACACGAAATATATTGCTGTTGAATTCCGTTCTCAACTCATAGATGCCTTCCCTCATCAGTTTCACGAACTTCTTGGGCAACCGATCTTGGGTCTTCAAGAGAAGTAGTCCATACTGAATTTTCTCCTGTGCTTTGTCCGTCAGCATTTCCATGAAAGCTTCAAAATAGCCACCATACGTAACTATCTTTCTTTCCATACCGCAAAGGTAGGGAAAGTTTCAATATTAGACAACTTTTTCGTATACAATTTCCTGGTAAAAGATGTTAAACCGTATCACGAAATTGATAAACATCCATAATTTGCAATTTGTAATCAACACGTTTTTATTAGAATATTGCTGAAGTTGCGACAGCACATTTTTGTACCATTAAATTGAAATACCAAAAAAGGAAATAACATTATAAACCTTTGTACTGCAGTAACAGTGCATCAGCGCAAGCTGGCAAAGGAAAAGGTCTCGCTTGACCTTGGCTATTACCCTGCCACCCCCTCCCCGAATGGGTCGGATGACACGGTGCGAGTATCTTGGCATCTACATCTATGCCACCCCCGCGGAGCACTTCCAGCAGGAGTACAACTGTTCTATGATGAAGAAAGCAGAGCTCATCAAGTGCCGCCACACGGAGTCTGTGACCAACGGGCAGTACATGTCCTTTGAGATGGAATGTCAGTCATATGAGATGGGAAATGCAGGATTTTAGTATTATTTAACCGTAATGTCCTTGCTTTTCTGCATTTTTTTTTACATTTGCAACCGTCCACATAAATTATGAGAACATTTCTCGCGATCATAGTGATGCTTGTCCTATTTATCCCTGTTGAGATAAATGGACAAATTCAGATGACTCTAATAGATGGAGTTGTTAAGACTGAAAGAGGAGATTTCGTTCCACATGCAAGCGTTTACGTTACAAAATTAAGACAACCAAACAGAATATTGGCCTCAACTCAATGTAATTCAAGAGGAGAATACAATATTAGGCTACAGGGCGTACAGGAAGACTCCGTAGAGTTGCATGCAACAGGCATCAGCATAGAGGCCTATTCGATTAAATGTAAAAATGTTTCGCAACACATAGACATCATAGCCGGAGAGAGGGTTCAGCAGTTGAAAGATGTCGTAATAAAAGCACCGAAGATATACTTGCAAGGTGACACGATCAACTACCGAGTGTCAGCTTTCCAACAACAAAATGATTTATCGATAGGTCAAGTTCTAAAACGCTTGCCAGGAATAACTGTCTCAGACATAGGACAGATTTCTTATAAAGGTCTGCCTATTAAGAATTTCTATATTGAGGGGTTGGATTTGATGAAAGGAAAGTATGGTATCGCAACAAATAATATTGATCCAAACAGCATAAGCACAGTTTAGGTTTTGGAGAACCATCAGGATATAAAGGCTCTCAAAGATTTAAAGCCTGAAGAAAGAGCATCCATTAATTTAAAACTAAAGAACGGTGTCAAGGGAATTTTTAACCTCATTGCCACATTAGGCCTGGGATATGACAACAAGAGCCTGTGGGATAATGAGCTGATAGCTACTTATTTCAAACGCAACAGTCAACTTTTGGCTACTTACAAAGGTAATAATGACGGCAATGATTTAGAGAATGAACTACGCTCCTTTGACGATGACGGCATAAGATACAAAACATCGACACTGTCGGAAATCGAAACGGCAAGTACACCCAACATAGGCAAACGGCATTACTTCTTCAATAAATCCCATGCGGGCACCGTTAACTATGTGAGTCGCATCGGAAGTGAAGGCGAATTGGGCTTTAATTTTTCACTATTAAATGATCGGGACGAGCGCTCAACAGACTATAAATCGGTAACATATCTGCCTGATGGCACATCCAACTTAGTACAGCAAAAGACAAACTCGCTGACTCATCAAACTGTTGGGTATGGAACTTTCACCTATATGCTAAATTCTAAAAGCCGTTATTTGAAAGACCAAATAAAGGCAGAATTTATACATCAAGACGGAAGCAGCAGTACTCAAATGGCTGAATATATCAGTCAAAAGAGCAATATGAAGAATTTATACTTGAATAATGCTCTGCACTTTACCAACCGGACGGCTGGCAATCATGGCGTGGATATCTACTCCAAAATTAATTTTGAGAGGAGGCCACATAACTTATTTGCATCTACAAATCTATTTCCTGAAGTCGTGAATGGCGGGGATATTTTTCAAGATGTTGTGCGCTCTAATTTGTCAACAGAAAACAGATTAGATTTGTTGTCGGCAATCGTACTGGGTAAACTATCAATCCATCCTACCGCTCATCTTAATTTCTCAAAGGACAAGCTAACGAGTGTTCTACAAACATATAATAATGATTTGGCACTAAATACCATCGATGCAGGTGTCGGTATTACAGCCTTTTATAAATTAAACAGAACATATTGTGAACTGCTCTTAGCAGGTGCCTATCGGCTATACGACCTTAAAAACAATCAAGTAGATTTAACAACAGACAAGCATCGCTTTGTCGTCGAGCCACATCTTTCGATTAGACACACCATCAATAGCCATCATGAATTAAGGCTGAAAAGCAGTTTAGCGTACTCCAGCCCAGCAATCGAAAATTTGTATGATAACTACATTTTGACAAGCTATAGGCAACTTTCTATCTATCAAAGTCATGATTTATATCAAGCAAACGTGTTTGCCACCAGTTTATCCTATGATTATAGAAACATATTGTCAATGTGGTTTGCTGGTGTAGATATGGGATTTACCCACTATAGCCCCAATGTCCTTTATGGAGCAAGCTATCAAGACGAAAAAGAAATTATTATCAGTAGACCTACGAATGAAGCTGCTGACAGCTACACCGTGTCTCTTCGTAGCAGCAAAGGTTGGGACTGGGCCAAGACAAAATTGAGTGTCAACGCCACTTACAAACATTTAGACAGCCCACTGCTCATTCAGGACCAGATAGTAAGATATTTGTCGAACTCTTCCAATCTCAGTATGTCGCTCTACGCTATGCCTCTACATTGGATGGCTATCGACTATTCAAATAGTTGGTATATCATCAAATCGAGAATGAAATTGGGTTCGTCAGTCCCAACACAAAATACCTTTAAGTCGAAACTTGCATTCAATTTCATCATAACTAAAGCCTTAAGCTTGAATATGAATTTCGCTTACTATTACAACAATCGAAACGAAAAAGACAAATCGTTCATACTTTCAAATGCTGAAGCAAGCTATGCCATAAAGCGGTGGAATTTTACATTCGTGGTAGATAATCTTTGGAACCAAAAACAATATATAAACTCTTTCTCTACAGAATTGCAAGAAAACACTACTATCTATAGGATTCGTCCAAGAAGTGTATTGCTAAAGGTGAGATACAGGATATTGTGAACAAGTACCTCGGTGCTTTTTATATATTTATTAAGTTCAAAAACAGAAAGTTATGGAAAAACCGATTTTTCGAGTCTTGGCACAAAGTGCCTTGAGCGAAAGGGAACAAAAATCCCTTTCTGGTGACAACGTCTGTGGATGCTTCCTTGACGAAGTTACGGTTTCCGCACAGGCTATGAGAAAGATAGTAATGCTTATTCTGATATGCATAATATACAATTGTGCATACGCTCAGTTGCCTCCGGCACCGCAAACATTAGAACAAAAAAAGTGTATAGATACAACCGAGGTGGAGTGCGTATATTCATTTAAATTTCGGTTCAACCGAAATACCGCATATTCAGAAGACATACGTAAAGTACAGATAGGTAGAAAATATATCAAAGACTTTAGCTATATTGTATTCCACTATGATTCACTCGCCACTGAGCGAATGAAGAAAGGGCTCCAGAGCCAAAACATTCCAAGCCAAACTTATCCATGCGAGATGACTACCGACATCAACACACGTAGTGTTTCAGAGAAGTATAGACTCATGCTAAATGCTGGCGTCTTGTGCTACTCCACTATTACAAAGACATATGATTGGCAGTTCATTGATGCTGACACCATGATTGCATCTCATCACTGCAACAAAGCAAAGCTTTTCTTCGCAGGAAGAAATTACACCGCATGGTACACAACAGAGGTGGCAGTGCCATACGGACCGTACAAATTTTATGGTCTTCCTGGCTTGATAATGAGAATAGAGGATGAGAACGGACTTTTCGTTTGGGATTTAAACAAGGTTGAATTTGTACAGAAACCCATTTATGCTTACACGTATGAAAATGAACAGACTTGTTCTGCGACTAAGGCTAAACAAATCATACGCAAAATGATGACATCTCCGATGTCTTTTCTTCAATCCGTAGGAACTAAAATGATGGTTAGAAGGAGCGACGGAAGTTTTGGCGTGCCATCTCACAATAGCGAACAGCAAGCATTCGAACCCATAGAGTTAGAGTAATATGCGAAATGCGTTGTTGCTCTCAAAATATCCTCCAACGATAATATAATTTTTCAACAATCATTATGAAATACCGCATCATCATTTTCCTGTGTACCTTCATTTCGACTTACACATGGATGCAAGCAACCAACAAATATACATATCAACCGATATCTTGGAAACCACTCAGTTGTGACTCTGTGCTGAATATCAAGAATATTCAAGATATGAAGATTGTAGGCAACAACAAGTTGTATATAACCTATGAGTATCCTGGTAGCTTTGGAGATCAACTTCTGAAATGTTTTGCCATTGATTGGGGAAAGGGTGCCATGTCCTTTAAAAAGGAGTTTTTCAAACGCAAAAATGGAACACACGTGTTCAACGTGCCTGTCACTTTTTGGGATCTTGAAGGAAACATGTTTGCTTATGAGCGCGATAATCCTTATTTGTATGCAATAAGTGGAGACACACTAAAACGAAATGGTCAATCTATCATCTCGCCGAAATCTATATGTCCTTACCGCCTTGTAATGGAAGCAAAATACCCCTTTGTGGACTCTCTTGGGCAGTATATCTTTGTTGGCAGACAAGAAAAGAACGGCTTTCAAGCTATTCTTCGATCGATACCGTCTACTGATGGTGTAGGGAAAATAGAAGAAGTGAGCAAAATCATTTATGATTCGAGGTATCCTTCATGGCTTGCCAACTATGGATCGTTAGCCTACAATCACAAAAACAATGTGGCAGTGTTTGCTTATCAATTGTTTCCTGCCATTCAATTCTATAACCTTACAGATGGCACGTCTTTTAAATTTAGAAAAGGTAGAAACACTTTCAACCCCAAGACCCTAAAAGAAGGTGATGTTTGGGAGTCCAACCCCATCCATTTCAAGGCAATCACTGCCAATGACAAGTATATATATTGCTTATATTGGGGCATGACCGAACAGCAAGCCAAACATAACCAAAGGCGGCATTCTTTTGCTGGACAAATCGTTGTATTGCGCTGGGATGGCACTGTTTATAAGATCCTGACAACTCGCCGTAAAATCACATCTATTGCCGTTAGTGAAAGTGGAAACTACATCATAGGCTACGATGAGGGGAGGTTCTTCTTTTCTTCAATATAGATGATGTCAAGATTTCCAAACTGCACGCAGTATGACTGTATGGACTGCGGTCCTACTTGTATTAAAGATGAAGATGGACATTACGATGGCGAATAGCCATTTCGGTGGAAGAATAGTAATTACTTTGGCAAATTGTTGAGAACATCTTCAGGAAACATCATCTCACAATCGGCTGTTGAAAGCGGTTGCTCACGGAGAAACAGAACGTAAACTATTTTCTTGCCTTTCGCAAACGGAGCATATTTGACTTTCTCTTGCAATTGAGCCAGGAGGCGCTCGGCATGGTCCGCAGATTTCCACTTACACTCACCGACAAGTATAGTGTCCTGATCGTCCATTGACTCTGCAACGACATCGAACTCCAGCTCACGGTTGCCAACCGGAGTTTTCTTCCCATCCTTGAATAAAGGCACTTTTCCCCACCAGTGGGCTGCAACATTCCAGGTGTGACCAAATATATTGTTACCGGAGACAGCAATCTGACACATACGTTCCCAAATATGTCCCACATACTCGGCCATGTGGTTGTGAATATTTTTCAGAACGACATCAGTTCTGTCTATTGAAAGTAATGGTCTGGCAGGAACAACGAACCTATAGTAGAAGTCAAGGAAAGGATCGTCTATCACATACAACGTCTTCTTAGACTTCTCTGCATCCTCTCCGAATGGCACTTCCTTGCGGACATAATGCATGGCTATAAGATTTTTCATCACAGGTGCCAGTTCTGACACTTTATGTCCGACAACATCAGCAATACGAGAAAACTTTGCGTTACCCTGGCCTATTGCTGTCATTATTGATATATAAGGAGCGATGACATTCGTATCGTCAAGAAACAGAGCCTCAGGCTCTTCTGCAAGTGCCCCATGCTCATCAAGAATAAGATTTTCCAAGGCATCGTCAAGAGAACTGTATTGCTCACGAAGAACCCAGTAACGTGGAACGCCACCCCAGACACTGTATTCTTCAATCACCTGTTTTGCAGTAAGATTAAGTGCATGCCACCAGTATTGGGCACGTATAGGACGGAGATTCATTTTCTCTGACGCACGGCCATAGAGCGGCTCCGAACCATCGAGGACAATCTTTTGCATCATACGCTGTGAAGAGCCACATATCAGGAGATTGTATCGCATGGCTCCACTGTCCACAATATTTTGAATGACAGACGGCAGCGATGAGTCTCTTTCTACAAGATAAGGGAATTCATCAAGCATTAGCGTTGCCCCTTCCTTGCATTGATTATTGAAAGCGCGTAAAAGTGAATCCCACGTGGAGTATGTAGGTTTATCGAAATCATTGTATGACAGAGCGACAGAAGCAGCAAGGCCAATCCTCTGTGTGGAGGATTCGCTTTTAGTTGCCTCATAATAAACATCTCCTTCTTTTAGAATTTTCTTTATCAGTCTGGACTTACCCAAACGTCTGCGCCCATAGACAACCAGTAACTTGCCTTTGCAACCCTTTACAGCTATTTCCAAGCGGTCTAATTCCTTCTTCCTGTCGATAAAGTTCATAAAATGTATGTTTTTTAAATACTACTTTGCAAAGATAGTTCTTTGAGATGAATACACCAAGAAATACATAAACTTTTTCAACCACCATTAAATATTAGTTTCATTCTCGTTTTGCAATATATAGAGCATCCAAGGAATGAGTTAGAAATAGTTAATTTTTATATCTCTACTATTAATGTTTTACAATAGAAATCGATGATATATACTTGAATTAAAGTGTTTTTCTCAAAATTGCATTTAAAGTTTTTTTTGTACCTTTTACATTGTAACTAGTTGATAATCAAGCAACATTTTATTTTCACATGAAATGACTCATCCCACTTATATGGATTGTTTTCCTCTGTTGAAATGGTTTGAAGACTGACCTCTTGATTAGAGCATGAAAAAACAAGAGTTAATGCAAGCATCATGGTTGAAGCCTGCAGAATAACAACTAAAAAGCGTTTCATAAATATTATTTTATGTTTATCGTATTCTTTAAAGTACAAATTGCGCCATTCTTCATACTATATATATTAAAATATAGAGGCCGAATGGGTTGTTGGTTAAAAATATTAAGTATATCTTCCTTTGTTAAGTATGAACGTTGTTGAACAATAGGTCTACACTGGTTGTCAAATGTGATAATCAGTGCATTGCGTACAATACCATTGTTTTCTATTGAAACAGCTGTATTTATTCGTTCATCATCGTTATGGTTTTCTATCGCTGCTATGACATAACATATTTTCCCCAGAGTTATCGAATTAATACAGCCATAATGATTTTTCTCAACAGGATATACTGACAAAATGTTCTCTGTTTCATCTGCAAGGGAAAAATGTGCCATTACTTGATTCAAGCTATATACAATAAAGGATTGATATCGAAGCTGTATACTGTTGTTTTGTAGCCATAAGGAGTCTAATGAGATGCATTCTTTCCCTCCATACGCCAAACGAATCTCTTTCAGTGTATTAAAGCGATTTTGAGAAAAGGTGAATTGTTCATTTTGCTCAATATCATTCTCTTTCAATGACTTTATAATCCTCAGTGTTCCTAACAGATTTGGAGTATAATTATACTCATAAAATTCTGTTCCATATGACAACATGGTCGAAACCTTATTATATTGAGGGTTTGGCAAAGAAGTAATATGTCGTGCTGAAGAGTTCTCTAAATCAACAACATTTCCAAGAAAACATTGTACGTAGTTTTCTTCAACAATAGGAATATCGTAAAGGTCAAAATTATACTGACTATGTTTTATAGTATCATTTTGAGAGATTGTACTGTCATTCTCATTGTGAAATATTTGCTTATTTGGTAATGGTTCGTCATTGCCACAAGCAAACAACATCATTGGTGTAAATATGTAGCAAAATGCATATTGTGCACCCTTCTTTATATAAGTGTATCTCTGCATAGTTTGGTATGTTTTGTAAGTGCAAAGGTAGCTTCTTATCAGTTGCCATACAAGCATTTTCAACGCAAAATAATATAACGCCATATTAATTGATTTATATCAATTACAACAGTAGTAAACCTATTTTGTTCAGCAAGTTTAAACTGCTATGGTCGTTACCATAGGTGTCATAAATTAAATCTAAGTGCTCAGACTATCGGGGGAATCAAAACAGGCCTGGATAACATACATGACTTTTTGGAGCAAGTGTAGTTAGGAGAAAATGTCCTCATATAACTAACTTAAAACAGATTTTATGGCAAAAACAATAAATTTTAAAAATTTTGGCCAAATAATTTGGAACTTATTACTATTTCCCCTATCTTTGCTGCATCTATCGCTGTCAGCGGATGTTAGCCGTTCGCTCAGGGAGAAAAAACTTTTAAACACATATAATTATGAAGATAAGTTTCCTCCTCTCAGTCATAGCGTTATCATTCAGTTTTTGCCCTTTGGCAAAAGCTCAGCGTCCCGGCGGAGTCGCCTCGTCGGAGGTATGGTTTCGGACAGTGCCGGCGACAAGTAATCTTCAGGGGTATTATTTATGGAAAGACTTTTCCGGTGATTCCGTGCGGAATTTGCTATATGACAGCCGTGGTGCTGCCTACGGC
>ULNB01020923.1_pt1 | contig 22008 bp, 15 predicted proteins | sample 1951811 | NCBI WGS metagenome assembly ULNB01 (sample SAMEA4835566, study PRJEB28245) | human gut metagenome | biome: gut microbiome; material: fecal sample | place: Denmark | collected 2008
AGCCCTTCAAGGCCTTCAATACTTTGAAATGGGACAAGAAAACGGCACCGTTAGAATACCAGATTGCCCAGAAAAACTACCTCGCCTCCATGCAGCAGATCACCATACAGGTTACCACGCTATTCTTCGACGTGTTAGCGGCACAGTCTGACTATAAGCAGAGCGCGGCAACGGTCAAAGACCGGGAACAGTTGTTCGAGATCGCGAAGAAAAGGCTCGACTTAGGCACGACGACAAAGAGCGAAGTGCTGCAATTGGAGCTCTCCCTCCTGAATGCAAGAGTGGCGGAGAGCAAGAACAAGTTGGCGTTAGACGATAAGATGTACCAGCTCTTCTCCTACCTGCGCGTCAGCGACTACAGCCAAGCAGAGCTGGTGCCGCCTTACCATGTCCCGGACATGTTGCTGAACGTGGAGGATGTCCTGAGGAAGGCGATCAGCAATTCTTCCCATACCCTGGAGCAGAAGCAGGAAATGCTGAAGGCGGAACGAGCCCTGGCACAGGCAAAGGCAGGACGAGGACTGCAACTGACCTTGCGCGGGGAAGTGGGCTTCACGAAAACTGCACATTCCTTCGGGCGGGCTTACCAACGGCTCAATGACAATGAGATCGTGGGGCTTACTCTCTCACTGCCCATCTTCGACTGGGGCGTGAGCAAGGGAAAGGTGAGGATGGCACAGGCAGAACTGGACCTCGCCAAGACCAAGAACGAACAGGGGCACCTCGACTATATGCAGGAACTACGCAGGAAGGTGATGATGTTCAACACACAGCCCGCACAGTGCCGGGATGCGCTCCGGGCACAGGAGATCGCCGAGGAGAGGTATGGAATCACGAAGAAACGCTTCGAGACGGGAGCGGTGTCCGTGACGGAACTCAATACGGCACAGCAGGAACTGGAATCGGCAAAGACTCAATATATCGCATTGCTTCAGACGTTCTGGACTGATTACTTCTCTCTGCAGAAGGCAACGCTCTACGACTGGATCAATCGCTCGGATATACATGTTGATTTTGACAAACTAAGAAATACGAAATAAGAACGATGAAAAAGCTGGATTTGATACTTTGCGTGGCCTTGTTGGCCGTGGGCTTGGCTTCCTGCAAGCAAAAGGATGGCAAGGAGCAAGATGCGCCGTCGCAGGAACAGGGACAGACGGTCGTGGAGGTGGACACGATGAACTTGAAAAGTCTGACATTCCAGAAGCAACTTCTGTGCAACGGGAAGCTCGTGGCCATCCGGAAGGCAGACCTGCAATGCAGCAAGCAGGGGGAGATCCTGCAAAGGGTGGCTGTGGTGGAAGGCCAGCGCGTGGCCAAGGGCGCACTGCTGTGCGTCTCGGAAACCCGCGATAAACAAGCTGACCTGGAAAAAGCACAGCACGACCTGGAAAAGGCAAGGGTGGAACTGCAGGATAAGTTGATTGGGCTGGGCTACGACGGCAACCTCACAAAGGTACCTGCGAACGTGCTTCATAGGGCAGAGATCGTGTCGGGATACTATACGGCAAAGTTCCAGTTGCAAGCTGCCAAGAACAACTTGGCTGCCTGCGAGCTCAGGGCTCCTTTCGCTGGGAGGATCGCCAACCTGCAGGCGCGGGCCCACCAACCCGGAGACAAGTTCGCCACACTTATTGACGACTCTTTCTTCGAGGTGGAATTCAGTATCCTGGAGGCTGAGCTTGCCTTCGTGAAGCCAGGACTGGCCGTGAAAGTCACTCCGTATGCGGATGCCAGGGAAACCTACACAGGAATGGTGACGGAGATCAACCCAACCGTCGACGACAAGGGAATGGTGAAGGTGACCGCACGGGTGAGAAACCGCTCGTCAAGGCTCATGGATGGAATGAACGTGAAGGTGATCGTGGAAAGGGCAGTGCCCAACATGCTCGTCGTGCCCAAGGAGGCGGTCGTGGAACGAGATGGATATCACGTAATCTTTGTCTATGACAAGGAGACAAAGCGTGCAGTGTGGACCTATGTCGACATCCTGTACAGCAACCTGACCAGCTACGCCATTACCGGGTGTGCCCGGAAGGACACCCATATCAATGCCGGGCTGACCGTGATCATATCGGGCAACCTGAACCTCGCAGACGACACGGAGGTCAGAATTGCTGACAAGTAACGTTCGCTTGCGCACCTTTTCTCGCCATGGCAGAGCTCAAGCGAGCTTGGCTCTGCTCATCTGGCTTATCGAAAACGTTGGATTTCATCCTTCCAATATACTCATGTTATCGTAAAAACTTAGTAAGACAGTACATGTTCCGACAACTTCTCCATCGCCCCATCGCCGTAAGCATGATCCTGATTGCAATAGCTGCTGTTGGGGTTCTCTCCTTTACCTATATTCCCGTATCCTTGATGCCGGAGGTGGACATCCCTCGCATCACGGTCCAGATGCCGAGTCCGGGCTCCTCCGTCGAAGAGGTGGAGCAACAGATGGTAAGACCCATGCGCCAGCAACTGTCACAGGTGGCTGGGCTGAAGGACATCGAGACCCAGTCGAGGATGGACGCAGGAAGCATCACGCTTTCCTTCGAGCCGGGTACGGACATGGATCTGCTGTTCATTGACGTGAACGAGAAGATCGACCGCGCGATGAACAAGATGCCGAAGGACATGCCGCGCCCTAAGGTGATCAAGGCAAGTGCCATGGATATCCCTGCTTTCTATGTGGATATAACGATGAAAGGACAGAAGAAGAATGGCATGACACAGTTGTCTCGCCTGGTCCGCAACGTGATCACCAAGCGGATTGAGCAACTTCCGCAGACTGCCATGGTGGATTACAGCGGGACCGTGGGGGCTGAGGTGGACATCGTGCCCGACCAGGCAAGGATGCAGTCGTTAGGCATCACGTTGCAGGACGTGGAGAAAGCCATCAACGATAATAATATCGTACTTGAAGCCCTTAGCGTGGTGAGCGGTATATACAGGTACAGCATCCATTTCGACTCTCAAATCCTCACCAAGGAGGATATCGAGAATATCTATATCAGGCATGAGGGCAGACTGTTGCAACTGAAAGACATCTGTGATGTCGAGGAGCGGACGGGCGTGCGAAACGGTATCGTGCGCCATAACGGGAAAGACGCTGTATCCATCGCCGTCATCAAGCAGAACGATGCGCAGATGGCAGACCTACAGAAAAATATCTCCGGTCTGATGGAAGACTTGCACAAGACCTATCACAACCTCGAGTTCAGCATCACCCGCGACCAGACGGAGCTCTTGAGCTATTCCATGAACAACCTGGAATGGAACCTGGTGCTCGGGGCAATCCTCGCCAGCGTCATCCTGTTCGTGTTCAACGGGGGATGGAGAATCCCTGTGTTAATCATCATCTCCATCCCGCTGTCGCTGATCCTCACTCTCCTGTGTTTCTATCTGATGGGGATCTCGCTGAACGTCATCTCCCTCTCTGGGCTGATCTTAGGCATTGGCATGATCGTGGACAACTCCATTGTCGTGATCGATAATATCCAGCAACGAGGTGACGTGGTGAAGGGCACGCGGGAGGTGTTCGCTCCGATGCTGAGCTCCGTGCTCACTACCTGCTCGGTCTTCATCCCGCTGATCTTCCTGAGCGGGACAGCCGGTGCCTTGTTTTACGACCAGGCCATGGGACTGACCATCGCGTTGTTCGCCTCGTTAGCCGTGGCAGCCGTGGTGGTGCCTGTCTACTATTATACCTTGTTCAAGAAGAAAGGCTTCCACCTGCCCCAAGAGAAAAAGGCGGAGAAGATGCTCATGGGCATCTATGAGCCTGCCATGCGGTGGACCTTGAGGCACGGGAAATGGTGCATGGCATTCTTTTTCCTTTGCCTGCTGGCGATCGCGGTGGTCTTTCCCTTCATGAAGAAGGAACGCATGCCCTATGTCGCGCACCAGGATGCCTTGATGACCATCGATTGGAACGAAGGCATCTCGACAGAAGAGAACGACAGAAGGACGCAGGAATTGCTGGACGCAGCCAAAGGCAGGTTGGAGACGACAACGGCGATGATGGGCACGCAGGAGTTTATCCTCTCCCATACCAAGGATATCACGAACAACGAAGCTGTGGTCTACCTGAAGGCACACAGCAAGGAAGCCCTCGACTCGGTGCAGTCGACGTTCATGGCTTATTTGCAGAAATACTATCCCGATGCCAAGATGGAGATGAACATCTCGGGGAATGTCTACGACTTGATCTTCCAGACCGACAAGCCCGACCTGGAGATACGGCTCCAAAAAGAGGATGGAGGTATGCCCTCGGTGAGACAGGCAAAAGGATTTGTGGACAGCGTGCGCAACAGGTTCCCTGACGCAGGTATACAGCCTGTGGCAACGGAAAATGTGTTGCGCTATGTCGCCAATCCTGAGCAGATGGCCCTGTACCACGTCTCCTATTCCCAGCTCTACTCGCGGCTGAAGGAATTGGCGGGAAGTGATAAGGTGTTCGACATCGCCAGTGGCGACCAGAGCATCCCCGTGATGATTGGCAGTGGGAAAGCGCATGCTGACCAGTTGATGGGGAACACGGTGCGCAACGACGAGGGAATCGACATCCCCTTGGAATACGTGGTACAGGAAACAAAGGCGGAGAGCTTCAAACGGCTTTGCGCAGGCATTGAGGGCGAGTATTACCCTATCATCGTGGAAAAGGCTTCCGACAAGAGGGTCCGGAACATCGTGACGGAAGCGGAGAAGTTGTCAGCCCATGACTTTCCCGACATCAAGACATCCTTCCACGGCAACTACTACGAGTCCCGGCAGATGATACAGGAGCTGGCGTTGGTACTGACGGTCGCTATCCTGTTGCTGTACTTTATCCTTGCGGCTCAGTTCGAGAGCCTTCTCCAGCCTGTCATTATCCTGACAGAGATCGTCATCGACGTGTGCGTCGTCCTCTTGACCTTATGGGCGATCGGGGAATCGGTCAACATCATGTCAATGATCGGGTTGGTTGTCATGAGTGGCATTATCATCAACGACTCTATCCTGAAGGTGGATACCATCAATCACTTGTACCGAGGCGGATACTCCCTCCTGCGTTCCGTCATCCTTGCCGGGCAGCGCAGGCTGAAGCCGATCGTCATGACCTCGCTGACTACCATCCTTGCCTTGGTGCCCTTCCTGACCAAGGGGGACATGGGCTCTGCCTTGCAGTTTCCCCTTTCCGTGACCATCGTCATCGGCATGACGGCTGGGACGATGGTGAGCTTGTTCTTTATCCCCTTGCTCTACTTCATCATCTATCGGTGGAGGGCAAAGCATGGCTTACGCTAACCCAGACGGCTGCTTATGATGAGACATTCCTTTTCCATCCTGCTCACGATGTGCATCTTGATGGTCATCGGCTTGGCCCTTGTCCCCGGACTTGACATCAGCGACAAGCCCCGTCCGCGCCAAGGCAAGTCGCTGACGATCTCCTATGCCTGGCCAGGTGCCCCGGCTAAGGTGTTAGAGTTGAATGTCACCTCAAAGATCGAGGGACTCGCCAGTTCAGTCAGGGGCGTGGAGTCGGTGTCATCGGTGTCCAATTTTGGGTCGGGAAAGGTCATGGTCCAATTGAAGAAGGACGCGTCCGTCTCCAGCGTCAAGTTCGAGATCGCGTCGCTTCTGCGCCAGGTGAAGGACAAACTCCCCCAAGGTGTCTCCTATCCGGAACTGTCAGGGGGGGAAGTGGTCACGGGAAAGGAAAGCGATAGGAACACGCCGATCTTGTCTTATCGCATCAGCTCATCCATGGCAAACCGCGAGATCAGGAAAATGGCAGAACAGTCCATCCGCCCACGATTAGAGCGCATCGAAGGGGTCAGCCATGTGGATGTCTTAGGTGACCCCGACAGATATGTCGAGATATCCTACGATGCGGAGCAATTGGCGCTGTATGGGCTTACATCATATGATATTGAGGAGGCGATCCGCAACTTCCTCGGCAGGGAGGATATCGTAGGTGATGTCTTGGAGACCAACCGGCGGGGCACCGTTGAGAGGATGTCGCTCTTCCTCGCCGTGGACGGGGACAGCCATCCTTTGGAGTCGATCCCGGTAAAGACCGTCGAGGGGAAGATCATCTACCTGAACGACCTCGCCCAGTGTGAATACAAGGACAGGGACCCACAGAGCTATTACCGTGTCAACGGGAAGAATACGGTCTATATGAACGTGTTCGCCGAGACGGACGTGCCCGTCAACCAAGTGGCTGACCACGTCAAGGAAGAAGTCGACCATGCCTTCCCGGCAAGTTCCCGCCTCCGGTGCATGCTAACCTTTGACAGGGCGAAGGAGCAGTTCGCTGCCTTCAAGACCCTGATCATCCGGAGTGGGATGTCACTGCTTATCTTGCTGCTTTTCGTCTATCTGAGCAAGCGCGATTGGAAATACCTGCTAATCATCTCAGCCACCTTGTTGGCGAATATCCTGATCGCAGTCATCTTCTACAGGATCTTCAACATGCGGTTGCAGCCCTTCTCGCTTGCTGGTGTCACCGTGTCGTTAGGGCTGATCATCGATTCAACCATCGTGATGGTCGACCATTATAGCTATCACCGCGATTTCAAGGCTTATTTCGGTATCGTCGGGGCGATGCTCACCACGATCGGAGCCTTGGTTATCATTTACTGGTTGCCCGACTATATCCAAGACGACCTCTATGACTTTGCCTGGATGATCATTATCAATCTCGTGGTGGCTTTGCTCGTTGCCGCCCTGTTCGCCCCATCCTTGGTGGACAGGATGAACTACAGCAGCAGACAGCGCGGGAAGCCCCGGCATCTCAAGGCTATCGTCCTGTGGGATCGTTGCTACCGCCGCTATCTCAAGGTCACTCAGCACCGTATCTTGCGATGGCCGTTGTTGACTGTCGCTGCAGGGCTCTTCGGCTGGTCGCTCTACCTTTTCATCGAGACCTTGGACAGCAATACCTACCGGCAAGAACCGGAGGAGATGAAATTGCATATCAGGGGGCAGATGCCGTTGGGAGGTACCCCAAAGCAGTTGAATGAAAAGGTCATGTCGATCGAGGAATACCTTTCCCAATTCAAGGGCATCAAGCGGTATGAGACGAACATCGACGGAGGAGGGGCAGACATCTCCGTGGAGTTTAAGCCCACATATCTCCATACAGACTACCCGTATCTCTTGGAAAACAAGGTGGTAGGGAAGTTGATCACCATCGGTGGGGCAGACTGGAGCACCTGGGGCGTGAGCGAGCGCGGCTTCAGCAACTCCCTGAACCTGCAGTACCGGAGCAACCAGATTGAGATCGCTGGATACGACTATGAACGGCTCTATCGCTTCGCAGAAGACATCAGCAAGCGATTAGGACAGAACAACCGCGTGGTAGACATCGCCATAGAGACACCGGGGCATGAGCGACAGGAGGATGAGTTCTATATGGACTACCATAGAGACCTGCTTGCCAATGACAGCATCCGGATACAGGATGTCTATAGGTCGCTGGCGAGCATGTTGGCAGAGCACGAGATGGGAAGGGGAGAAGGAACCCGGCAAAAGACCGACTATGTCCTTCGCCCCAGGCAATACCGTACCTTCGACTTGTGGCAATTAGAGAACTCCTTTATCAAGGTGGCAGGGAGAGATATCAGGCTGTCCGATTTTATGTCGATCAACAAACGGGAGGCAAAAAACTGCATCCCCCGGGAGAATCAGGAATACGTGCTCAGGGTCGCTTTTAACGTATTAGGTTCTTATTCCTATGCAACTAAGTATATCAAGGGAATTACAGACGAATATAACGCCAAGTTCCCCATTGGTTTTCGATGTGTCGACAAGACCATGGGAAGTTATGAGGATAAGGGGACGCAGTATTGGCTGATCGGACTGGTCGTGGTCATCATCTTCTTTATTTGCTCTGTCTTGTTTGAGAGCTTGTATAAGGCATTCGTGATTATTCTCCTGATCCCGGTATCACTCACGGGGATGTTCCTGACTTATCATTTCAGTGGTATTGAGTTTGGCACGGGGGGATTCGCTGCCACCGTGCTATTGTGCGGGTTGACAGTGAATGCGGGGATATATATGCTGAACGAGTATCAGCATGAGCGTCGTTACCTGAAGGCATATCACCATAAGATCATCCCCATCCTTCTCACGGTCTTCTCTACGGTCTTGGGCTTTATCCCTTTCCTGACCGATGGTCCCGGCGATAGGTTCTGGTTCTCCTTCGCAACGGGTTCCATCAGTGGTCTTCTTTTCTCCATCCTTTCTGTCGTATGGACACTTCCCTTGTTTTTGAAACTCAGTCCACGCCGCGTGAAGGAGGCAGGAAAATGATGACGAATCATAGAAACATGTATAAACAGAATTTATATTTATTGATAGACAAAATGAAAATAGTAAAAGTAGTTGCATTCCTGTGTGCCTCTGTCGCTCTGGCGGGCTGCTCATGAAAAGGAGAAACCTATCATTGTGGGGATGTTGAAAGAATCGATGCGTTCCCACATGAATATAACTTATGTGAGACAAAGCCTTTGGACATAGATCTGACTGGCGCAGTGAATGTATTCGCTGCTGATAGCTTGATGGTATCAGAATACTTGTCGGGTCCATATTTCTGGAAAGTATATTCTCTACAGACACGAAAATGGCTTGGGAGCATGTTGCGATCTGGACATGGGAAATGCGAAGTCGTGCAATTGCCTTCAGATGGTTTCCCATGATACAGGGTGGACAGCTAATGTGCGACCTTTGGATGTCAGAGTCTCAGACTTGGGGACGGGTAAACCTGACCAAGAGTATTGCGAATAGGTCTACAGTTTGGGAGGATAATGTCAAAATTCCTCTTGACGGTACATTTTTGGATGTCTTCCGTTTGGATGACTCTTCGTTCTTTTCCGTGCAACTTGCAGGTAATGGCAGGAGAGAAAGGGGCGTTATCAAGGATGAGCGTTTCGTAATGTTGGACCAACTTGGAACGCTGAATACTCTTGGGACGGATGATGAGTACAATACCCTTTCTTCTGTCGTGCGCCTGAATCCGCAGCGCGACCGCGTGGTGGAAGCGATGATCAGGTTGAATGAACTGGTAATTTATTCGCTCCGTACGAATTTCAGAAAGACATTGTCAATAGGTGATGACCTTCAGGATGTAAAGACCGTGAGCAGCAAGCCTCGGTGGTTCCAGCGGAAATCTTTCGGATACCTGTCTGCTTATACCTAATCAGGCAACGAGCTTCTTTATCTATGGAAACAGCCTTTATGTCTTTACCAGCGTGGGTGAAAAAGAACACTTATATCAGTATGCACTGCCAAGGATCAATTAACACAGATAGGAAGCAATAGAATACGAAAGGAATATGTCCCCTAAAGAATGAGCTATGGCTTTTTTATGAGAAATTAACTATGTTCTTTTTTGTATTTATATTGGAATATCAGTATATTTGCAATATGGAAATAGATGATATCAAGGATAAGCGAATAGCTGTATTGCTTTCGGGTGGCGTAGACAGCAGTGTTGTGGTATATGAACTGGTACGTCGGGGATTACATCCGGATTGCTTCTATATCAAGATTGGACCTGAAGAAAAGGAGGAATGGGATTGCTCTTCTGAGGAAGACCTGGAGATGGCAACGGCTGTAGCTGCCAAATATCATTGTAGTCTGAAGATAGTTGACTGCCATCAGGAATATTGGAGTCAGGTAACGAAGTATACCATGGAGAAGGTAAAGAACGGATATACGCCGAATCCTGACGTGATGTGCAATCGCCTGATCAAGTTTGGCGCGTTCGATGAGAAGATGGGACATCTCTATGACTTGATCGCGACAGGTCATTATGCACAGACCGAGGTTATTGATGGGGAGAAATGGCTGACAACAAGCCCGGATCCTGTGAAGGACCAAACGGATTTCCTCGCCCAGATCTATGACTGGCAATTGAAGAAAGCTCTTTTCCCGATTGGGCATTACCTGAAAGAGGAGGTGCGAGAGATTGCGGAAAGGGAGCATTTGGTGAATGCCAAGCGCAAGGACTCTCAGGGTATCTGCTTCCTGGGGAAAATCAATTACAATGATTATATCCGCCGATATTTAGGGGAAAAGCCTGGGGATATTATCGATATTGACACAGGCAGGAAGATCGGGGAACATAAAGGATTGTGGTTTCATACCATCGGTCAGCGGAAAGGCCTTGGACTTGGAGGTGGACCGTGGAATGTGATCAAGAAGGATATCGAGAAGAATATCCTCTATGTGACCAATGGATATGAACCGGAAATGGCCTTTAAGCGGGTCTTTAAGTTCCATGATTTCCATGCGCTTACCCGTCCGTTGGATATCACTCGGATCACCTTCAAGATCCGCCATACCCCAGAGTACCATCCGGCAGTCTTAGAGCAAACCGGGGAGGGTACCTACATCGTGCATGCAGATGAAATGATACAAGGGGTGGCACCCGGTCAGTTCTGTGTTGTTTACGACGAGCAACATCATCGCTGTTATGGCAGCGGTGAGATCACCTTATGATAAAGAGTTTTTATGAACCAAAGCGAAGAGAATATGAAAAAGTGTTTGTTGTTGATGACCATGTTGCTCTGTGCCATGGTTACGTTTGCTAAAAGTGATGTCAAGACTGTTATGTTCACGACTACGCCTCAGATGCATTGTACGAACTGTGAAAACAAGATCAAAAGCAACCTGCGTTCTGAGAAGGGAGTCAAGGATATCCAGACGAATGTGAAGAATCAGTGCGTAATGGTCACTTATGATGCCAGCAAGACCAATGCGGAAAAGCTGCAAAAAGCTTTTAAGAAGTTTGGCTATGAGGCTGCTGTCATCAAATGCGACCAGAACGGCAAGGGGGCTTGTCATGGTTCGGCTCAGTCTACGACGAAGGGCAACGCTGCCTGTGGCGGGGAACATAAGAGCCATGACTCTTCCTCCTGTGGCGGCTGCAAATGAGCGTGAGAGGGGATTATATGATGCCGAAGTGTTTCAACGCATGATATATTCCATGATCGTCAATAGAGGTGGTGACATAGTTCGCCACCTTTTTCAATTCTGGTATGGCATTGCCTAAGGCAACGCCAATCCCCGCTTGCTTGAGGATGGCGATGTCGTTGCCTCCATCTCCAAATGCCATGGTATGGTGAATGTCAAATCCTTCGTGAGCGGCCATGGCAAGAAGGCCTTTCCCCTTGTCTGCTTCCTTAGCCGTGATATCTGTGAACTGTGGGTGCCAGCGACCGGAGACACAGCCTGGTAGTCGCTCCATTAAGGATATCTCCTCTTCTTGGTCAATGAAATAGGTGCATTGCAGAATTTTCTGGCCTTTGATGTCTTCCAAAGTCAGATGGGGGTTTAGGTTCTTGACATCTAATTGCTCGTAGAAGATCTTGTGTACGATAGGCTGGTAGTTGTACAAGACGATATCCGTTTCCCCCACAACCATACATGCCTTGTTCTTTCTCCGGGCATCTTCGAGGATGATGCCTACCTCCTCCTCTGGGATGGGATGGCAGCAGACCACTTCTCTACCCACATAACAATAGGCACCATTGATGGTGATATAACCATCGATGAGATGTTCGATGGCATGCAGGTTGGTAATGATCTTGGTGGGACGACCTGTGGATATATAAACCTTGGATCCCTTCTCCTTTGCCAAGGTGAGCGCTTCTACCGTAGATTCCGGTACTTGATGGGTCTTGAAGCTAACCAATGTCCCGTCGATATCAAAAAATAATGCGTACATGATGTTATCCTGTCTACCTTTTTGTTATTTGCTGAATAGATTCCAATCTCTGCAGAATTGCGTCATCGTCTTATAGACAATATTGGCTCCTGCTTGGGAAAGCGTGGAATCAGGGAGGGGACCACTATTGACGGCTACGGTGAAGATCTTAGCGGCTACTCCCGCTTCAACCCCTAAGGGGGCATTTTCCACGACAATGCCTTCATTGGGCTGAAGGTTGCCAGCCTTCTTTAATCCCATCTGATAGGGATCCGGGTTGGGCTTCCCTCTTTCCACGTCGTATGCGGTGACAATATGCTCTTCGTCAAGGAACTCCCCAAAGTCCTCGACTAATCGTTGGATCAAGGGACGCTGTCCACTGCCGGTGACGACTCCGATGGTGAGTCCGGATGACTTGATCTTTCGCATCAAGGGAACCACACCCTCAAAGACAGGTGCCGTGGGCATCTCGTGGAAAAATCTTGTCTTGACATCATAGATCTCTTGTGCCCGTTCCTCGGTGATCTCTTCTCCTTTCTGCTTCCTCCAATAGAGTCGGATAGTATCCACCCCTCTGGCCCCTTCCGTGGCATACGCATCTGCGGCAGTGAAATGGATGCCGTATAACTGCATGGTTTTCTGCCACGCGATGGCATGGTTGGGCATGCTGTCATAGAGGACACCGTCCATATCAAAAAGCACGACTTTAGGCGTGAATGCTTTAAAGTCGTGCTTTTCTAAGTATTGTTCGATCTCTTCAATCATCTTGTTTATTTCTCATTAGCGAGCCGCTCCTGAATGGCTTTGCTCTCAGCCTCGTATCCAGGTTTGTTGAGCAACGCAAACATGTTCTTCTTATAGGCCTCGACACCGGGTTGGTTGAATGGGTTGACCTCTTCCAGCAGGCCGCTGATACCACATGCCTTTTCAAAGAAGTAGATCAACTGTCCGATGTAATAAGCGTTCAAGAGAGGAACGCTGATACGGATATTCGGGACGCCTCCATCTACGTGAGCTAAGCGTGTGCCAAGCTCTGCCATCTTGTTCACTTCATCCACGCGCTTGCCTGCAAGGAAGTTCAAGCCATCAAGGTTCTCCTCATCGAAGGGGAAGTCGAGTTCCTTGTTAGGAGTCTCAATGGAAATCACGGTCTCGAAGATGGTACGCTCGCCATCTTGGATCCACTGTCCCATGGAGTGCAGGTCGGTCGTGAAATCACATGCGGCAGGGAAAATACCTTTATGGTCCTTGCCTTCGCTTTCCCCGTACAACTGCTTCCACCATTCAGCAATGAAATGGAGCTTGGGCTGGAAATTGGCGATAATCTCAATCTTCTTGCCTGCCTGTGTGTACAGTCCCTGACGGACAGCAGCATATTGTGCGGCAGGATTCTCCTCGAAAGGAACGTTGAGATCGCATGCCTTCTCCATGTCCTGGGCACCTGCGACGAGTTCCTTAATGTCAAAGCCAGCGCAGGCGATAGGCAGCAACCCTACTGGCGTGAGGACAGAGAATCGTCCGCCTACGTTGTCGGGGATGACGAAGGTCTTATAGCCTTCCTTGTCAGCGCATTTACGGGCAGCGCCCTTCTTGGCGTCTGTAACGGCAACAATCACCTTCTTTGCCTCATCCTTGCCACGCTGAGCCTCGCACTGCTTCTTTAAGAGACGGAAGGTGAGGGCTGTCTCTGTCGTGGTACCAGACTTGGAAATATTGATGACGCCAAATTTCTTGTCCTTCAGATATGCAGTCAACTCTGCGAGGTAGTCCTCGCCGATATTATTGCCAGCAAACATAATGGTCGGATTCCTCTTGTCATTGACCAACCATGCGAAAGAATTGCCTAAAGCCTCGATGACAGCACGGGCTCCTAAATAACTACCTCCGATACCGGCCACAACGATCACCTCGCAGTTGTCGCGCAAGATGTCAGCCGTAGCCTGGATCTCAGCAAGGAACTCAGGCGTGATGGATGAGGGCAGATGCAGCCAGCCTAAGAAATCGTTGCCAGCACAAGTGCCATTTTCAAGAGCTTCCTGAGCGGCCTTTACTTTGGGCTCGTAAGCTTTTACAGCGCCCGCATTCAAGAATTGGGCGGCTTTCGTAATGTCTAAGCTAATACTTTTCATTGTTTTCAACTATTTAAAATTGATATTTTCTTCTATCTGAAACTGTCCGTGAGGAGCTTGATCTCAATTTGAGGGTTGATCCTTTCGTACAGGATATTGTACACGGCATCCAAGATGGGCATGTTCACGTGCATGTGACGGTTGATCTCCTTCATGCATTTTGTTCCAAAATAGCCTTCCGCAATCATCTCCATCTCTATTTGTGCGCTCTTTACAGAATATCCCTTGCCAATCATGGTCCCGAAAGTGCGGTTGCGACTGAAATTGGAATATCCTGTGACTAATAAGTCGCCCAGGTAGACAGAATCATATACATTCCTTTGGATCGGGTTGACAGCGGTTAGGAAGCGGTTCATCTCTTGAACTGCATTCGACATGAGCACTGCCTGGAAATTATCACCGTATTTCAGTCCACTACAAATACCCGCAGCGATGGCAAAGACATTCTTCAAGACCGAAGCGTATTCAATGCCGATGACATCTAAGCTGGTTTTGGTCTTGATAAAGTCACTCATCAGGCATCCTTCAGCGAATGCCTTCGCCTTCTCAGCATCACTGCATCCCACGGTCAGGTAGGAGAGCCGCTCCAAGGCAACCTCCTCGGCATGGGAAGGACCGCCGATGACGGCAAGGTTCTCGTAGGGCACATCGTATATCTGATGGAAATATTCAGAGCAGACCAGATTCTCATCCGGAACGATCCCCTTGATGGCTGTGATGACGAACTTATCATGGATACGTGCCTTCAGCTTCCTCAGATGATTCTTCAGGTATGGGGACGGGGTAACGAAGACCAGCGTGTCATAGTTCTCTACGATCTTGTTGATATCGCTTGAGAAAACGATCTCGTTGATATCAAAGTGGACACTGGTCAGGTAGGCTGGGTTGTGCCCCATCCTCTTGAAATCCTCTATGCGGTCATCACGGCGCATATACCATCCGATATGGTGGGTGTGCCCCACTATGATCTTGGCGATTGCCGTAGCCCAACTACCACCGCCGATGATTGCTATTTTGCCGCAATTGAACACCTTCTACTTATCGTTAAAATGAAACATTCAGGATCAGGCTTTCGCCTTCATCTATTGGTTTGAACGATCTATCCACTGCTGGATCTCTTCCACGCTGGGCTTATCATAGCCAAGCTTGTATTTCTTGTTGATCTCGCCGACCTTCTGTTGCAGGCCTTGTGCCTTTTCCCCCTTGATATCAGAGATGAGGTTGAAGCCAGCCTTCCGCAAGACATATACCCAGTTCTCTGGGACGCCGATGGCTGCCCATGCCTGAATGCTGTCCTGTGGGATTTTCTTCTCCGGTTTCATCTGTGGGAAGAGCATGATTTCCTGGATGTTTTCCTTGCCGATCATGAGCATGCAGAGACGGTCGATACCGATGCCAATGCCTGACGTAGGAGGCATGCCATACTGTAGTGCGCGAAGGAAGTCATGGTCGATGATCATGGCTTCGTCATCTCCCTTGTCTGCCAACTTCATCTGGTCGATGAAACGTTGTTCCTGGTCGATGGGGTCGTTCAGCTCGGAATAGGCATTGGCAAGTTCCTTGCCATTCACCATCAACTCAAATCGCTCGGTCAGTCCTGGCTTGGAACGGTGCATTTTCGTCAGTGGGCTCATCTCTACGGGATAGTCGATGATAAAGGTGGGCTGGATGAATGTGCCTTCGCAGAATTCCCCGAAGATCTCATCGATCAACTTTCCTTTTCCGAAGCTCTCGTCAATGCCCTCCATCTTGAGGTCAACGGTGGCAATCTTGCGGATTTCCTCCTCGCTCTTGTCAGAGAGGTCAAACCCTGTCTTCTCTTTGATGGCATCCAAGATTGGGAGACGCTTGAATGGAGCCTTGAACGAGATGATGTGATCGCCGTTCTTGACCTCCGTGCAGCCGTTCACGGCAATGCAAATGGTCTCCAACAGGCGCTCTGTAAAGCTCATCATCCAGTTGTAGTCCTTGTACTGCACATAGAGCTCAAGGCAGGTAAACTCAGGGTTATGGTATTTGTCCATGCCTTCATTGCGGAAGTTCTTCCCAATTTCATACACGCCCTCAAAACCGCCAACGATCAAGCGCTTCAGATATAGTTCTGTGGCGATACGCATGTACATGTCAATGTTCAAGGCATTGAAATGAGTAATGAAGGGACGGGCACTGGCTCCTCCTGGAATGCTTTGCAGGATAGGGGTCTCTACTTCCGTATAGCCCGCATCGTCAAAGAACTTACGCATGGTACGGAGCACAGTGGCGCGCTTGAGGAAGGTGTCTTTCACGCCATCGTTGACGATGAGGTCAACATAACGTTGACGGGCACGGAGCTCGGGATCATCAAACTTATCGTAGGCAACCCCATCCTTATATTTGACGATAGGCAGTGGCTTCAGGCTCTTGCTGAGCAGCGTAAGTGTCTGGGCATGTACGGAGATTTCCCCAGTCTGGGTCCTGAATACATATCCGGTTACACCGATGAAGTCGCCGATGTCTAACAAACGCTTGAAAACCTTATTGTATAGGTCTTTGTCTTCACCCGGACAAAGTTCGTCACGGTTGAAATAGACCTGAATTCTACCTTTTGAATCCTGAATCTCGGCAAATGAAGCCTTGCCCATCACACGACGGCTCATCATTCGTCCGGCAATGCAAACCTCGCGCTTCTCTTCCTCCTTGAATTCAGCCTTGATGTCTACACTGAATGCGTTGGTAGGATATTCTGCAGCAGGATATGGGTCAATGCCCATGTTACGGAGTTCTTGCAGGCTCTGACGCCTGACAATCTCCTGTTCACTTAATTCTAAAACGTTCATAAATGGTCGAATATATTCTATGTAATTGAATTCAACCGCAAAAGTACAAAATAAATCTGAATGAACGCCTTATTTTATCTTTTTTATCATGTCCGGGTGATGGTAAGTCGTGATGGGGATTATAATTTAATGTATATTTTCTTTTTAAACAAAGGATATCCTAACAGGAAGTTGAGCAGGACAAAGCAGAGGGCATACGTCAGGGAAGCCCAAGGGAGACTTGGGATAAGGGCATGGATAGCCGTATAGACGGATTTGGAAATGCCGGTATGGCCGAAAAGAATGGCAAGCAGTTCACTGGCCACGTAAAGGAACAAGGGATTAATGCCAAAGACGTGGAAGAACCCACACCATTTCTGCTGCCCTTTGATATCGATGATGTACATCAGCAATCCTTGCAAAAGGGCTCCCGCGCCACAGGTCACGAATACAAAGCTGGGACTCCAGATCCGCTTGTTCAAGGGCAAACCAAACTGGGAAAGCAGGAAACCAATGGTAAGTAGGATGGTACCGACAATGAAGAAGTTCATGACCTTCCTGTTTATGTCATCCGTTTGCTTCAAGAGTTTTCCACAATAGAACCCAATCATCACATGAGCCGTGGAGGGAAGGATGCCCAATAATCCCTCAGGGTCAATAGGGCTCTTGTGGTACAGATGGTCATAACCAAAAAGGGATAGGTCGATCTTGGCAGCAATATTGCTGCTATCAGCGGCATAGCCATTGCCACATGCCAAAATGAGGGTGTATCCAACTAATATGCCGATGATCGTTGGCAGGAGATAGCGGTGATTGACGCAGAGGGCATAGAGGGATACCAGGCAGTAACACACTGCAATCCGCTGCAAGACTGCCCATATCCTGAGATGCTGGAAACCGAGATCACCTGTCCATATCAAATCGAACCAGTTGATGAAAAGACCGATCAGGAATAAGAGAACTGTCCTCTTGATGATTTTCCGAAGGGCTGGGACCGTCGGATGGAATTGGTATTTGGATAATGATAGATACGTGGAGATACCCATGATGAACATGAAGAACGGAAAGACCATGTCGCAGGGCGTCATCCCATTCCATTCCGAATGGGTAAGGGCGTGGAATGATTCTCCCCATCCATTATTGACCAAGATCATTCCTGCGACGGTAATTCCCCGTAGAATGTCAAGTGATAGCAAACGTCTTGATTTCTCCATGATTGATCGTATTGTTAATGATATGCTGTATTCTTTTATTTTATCAATTCTACGGCTTTCCGGGCCATGTCAATCGGGTCTCCTTCTGGTCGACTTGTATAAATGTTATGTTCTTTTGTCCAAGGCTCTTCGATGGCGTACCAATCGATCTGAGGACCTTTCGGCAGAGCCATGGAGAATAGTTCCGACACGGTCTTGTTGGCATTCGGTCCACCTCCTAATTCATCTTCGTTGGGCAAGGCATTGTGCGCCATCTGGTCTTCTAAGGCTTGGAAGTAGATTTTCCAGCGATGGGCATAGAAGTCTTTCAACAGACCCTGCCATTCCTTGTTGGCATAGTCTCTCAGTCCTCCTTTGTTCGCACAATACCGATCTCCCCAGGTGGTAATCTGGACACGGGCATTCCATTCATACAGGTCTTTCTCTGCAACGTTTGTCCCGAGCTTCCTTGCGGCTTCCGTCCAATGTCCCAACCGGAATTCGGGGCGGGTGCCGAGTAAGGCATCCTGCATGTCCAGCAAGTCTAAGAAGCGTCTTGCGTCTTGCTGGAATTCTTTCCGCGAGAAAGCATTGTAATCTGCGATGGTCCGGAGATATTGAATCCTGCCTTGGTCGGCAACGGCTTGCCTGACGATGTCTACCAAATCGTATTCGAAATTATTGTTGCCCCTGTACTTGTCGGCTACACTTGCCATCAGGATGGCGGCTTTCTTGGTATCCGCGGGATCGTAATAATTGCGCATCTTCGACCAGCTCTTCACCTGAAAGTTGTTCAGGGATGGACGCCCACAGAAGATACTCTCGTGAGGGCCCTGTTGGTTGTTGCCCATGGGACAGTTGTAAATAGATGCTGCCAGGATTTGCCATGCTTGTTGGATGACGGGATCATCAGTACCATAACGTGCCTTGACATACTGGCGCACCCAGTCTTCCTTGGTGAACTTTTCCGGGCGCCATGGCAACTCACTCATGAGCTCAAACATGATAGGGTTGTTCTCTGAGCCTTCCATGGTGAATCCGATACCCTTCAGATGAGCAGCAAGGGGATTGTCTTTCGTCAGATAGAAATTATGGAGCAACTGGTCCATGCGCCCATGCAGTCCGACGTTGGCCCCGAAATTCTCAAGCATGCAGAAGCACCAGTCATGGTTCTCATATCCGTTTTTCCTCTTCCAGATGGAAGGGATGCCCCACATGGGACGGCATTCACTGAAAAGGTCAAGGATCAGCAGGTCTCCTGCTTTCAAGTCTTTGATCATTTCAGGCCGGGGATTCTCCGTCCATCCTTGTATCACCCATGTTGCTTGTGGGTTGCAGGCTTTCATGGCTTGCATGATGGCCTTCCCAGAGGCAGCATAGTCGATACGGTTGTCATCACTGCTTTCATGGAAAGGATCCATGGAATAATAATCTGACTTCCCAAACAGTTTGGTCAGTTCTTGATAATATAGGGAGGAAATCTCTTTGAACTTAGGGTCTGTGGGGAGTAGGTTGGCGGGTCGCTGGAAGCCATTCCAAAGTCCAGCGTCTTCAACATTCAGACCTAATTTCTCTTTGGCATCATGAGGTATCATGCCGGAATAGCCTGGCAATACGGGATGCATCCCGTATTCTCGCATCCTTGCTAAGATACGTTTCTGCAGCTTTTCCTGTTGCGCATACCAAGACTCAGGCAGCGGACCGCCCCATCCTTCGAGGTTGTTCATCGCCCACCATGCCAGGAAAGCAGGACCGGCAATGAAGGTCCCTATCTCTTTCTTCGTATATCCTAATTTGAGGAGCATGTTTCTCCATACGCATTCCTCCCCTACCGCAGCGAGCGGGATCGTCACGCCATGCAATGCCATCCAGTCGATCTCTTTCTGCCATCTGTCCCAATCCCAGAAAGCCATGGAATAAGAGAACGTACAGTAGTTGAAGTCGTATCTGAGCTTCAGGTCGGTTTCGTGGCGTTCTTTCCTCGCTTTGGGAAGAACGGCAGGAAGATGGGCAGTCATCCCATTCCAGGAGAGATGAATGCCTGCATCATATTTCAGGTACCAATTGATGCCGGAAGCGATGTTCACCCATGTGTTGCCACGGACGACGACGCGATGGCCTTCTTGGTCGAGTTCGAAGAAGTCCTTGTCGCTCTTGATCCGCTCAATCTTGAATTTCCTGGATGCCCCTTTGTCAATACGTTCCAGTAAGCCATCAATGGGGGTGGCATTCACCCCTATAACTTGGATGAGGAGAAAGAGTAGGATTAGTCTTTTCATGTCATTGTTTTTACTCATCCGCAAAAGTAAGCAAAAAAAGCAAGACGAGCAAAGATAACATAAATTTTCTTATATATTTTGTTATGTCCTCCTTTTGTTGTATCTTTGTCTTAATCAATCAAAATAGCTATGAACGTCGATCATATAAAGCAAATCCTAAAACGACAAGACGGACTTTCCAATACGTTGGGTATGGAGTTCCTTTCTACGTCAGAAGAAGATACGTGTATGGCACGAATGAAAGTAGATGAGCGCAATCGCCAGCCCTTTGGCTTCTTGAGTGGTGGTGCCAGCCTTGCCTTAGCGGAAAACCTTGCGGGAGTGGGCTCGTTAGCCTTGTGCCCGGATAAGATCAGTGTGGGCATCAGCGTGAGTGGCAGCCATATCAAGGCTGTCTCTGAGGGAGACACCGTGACGGCTTATGGACGGTTGTTGCATAAGGGTCGTACCTTGCATCAGTGGCTGGTCGAGATCAAGAACAGCAGAGGAGAGCTAATTTCTTCTGTTCAGGTGACCAATTATGTCTTGAACGGTCCCAGGAAATGAATACATACCATCAACCAAATGTGAAGACCCCATCTTGTCTCGACGGCATGACGGGAAGTGTCCGGATCCCATCTGCCTGCTATGCGGTCTATCGCCTGCCCTTCCAAGACCATTGCACGGTGGTCATGCAAACGGTTGGCAGTCCCTTGGAATTGCCATCTTGCGCAGCTCTGAGTGGAAAAGAGGGGTTTGTGATCGCACCCTTTGTGCCTTCCCCCGACCATCCTGTCCTTCTCTTGAAACCAGATATAGTGAAACAGTTGGATATTCGGGACGTGGGCGGAAGGAATAAAGTATCCTTCTATCCACGGGATGAACAGCAAGAGCGCTTCCATTATGCCATTGACTTTGCCAACTTCCATGCACAGTTGGAGGTTGGGGAGTTCCGGAAGATTGTGCTGGCTCGTTGCTCACGATTGAAGTCGAGGGAGGCATTGGCACCAGAAGACCTCTTCATGAGGGCATGTCGCTTATATCCTCGTATGTTTATTGCCTTGTTTTCTACTCCTAAAAGTGGGACGTGGCTGATGGCTACTCCTGAAATTTTATTAGAGGGAGATGGGAAAACATGGCATACCATGGCATTGGCAGGAACGATGAGACTGACAGGGGAACAGTTGAAATTTGACAATCCTATCGGCAACCAAGAACAGATGCCTTCGTGGAGCATTAAGAATATCCAGGAGCAGCGTTATGTGGCATCCTATATCACAGAATGCTTAGAGCAGTTCACGGATGAATTCCAGGAAGATGGACCGTATACGGCTCGGGCTGCCGACCTTGTCCATTTGCGTAGTGACTTCTCTTTTCAGCTGAAAGACCAGCAGCATATGGGTGATGTCCTTCAACTCATGTACCCGACACCGGCGGTTTGTGGGTTGCCAAAGGACAAGACCCGTGACTTTATCCTGAAAAATGAACTGGTACCGCGAAACTATTACAGCGGTTTCGTAGGTCCTTTGAATCCTTCCCATGATACGCATCTGTATGTATCCCTCCGTTGTATGCAAATCCGAGGTAATGAATATGACCTGTATGCGGGAGGAGGACTGCTTGCTGACAGCAAGGAAGAAAGCGAATGGAATGAGACGGAGGCTAAATTGGAAACCATGAAAAGGGTCTTGTCCTATGTATAGCAATCATGTGAATGTCAATATCCTCACAGCCTTGTTGGTGAAGCATGGCGTGCAATATGCTGTCGTCTGCCCAGGTTCGAGGAATGCACCCATCGTTCATAATTTGGATGCATGCCCATCGATCACTTGCTTCCCTGTAACGGATGAGCGATCGGCTGGTTTCTATGCCTTAGGGATCTGTCAGCAGACGGGATCGCCAGTTGCTGTCTGCGTAACGTCAGGCACTGCCTTGCTGAACGTTGCACCT
>ULNB01048487.1_pt1 | contig 21818 bp, 14 predicted proteins | sample 1951811 | NCBI WGS metagenome assembly ULNB01 (sample SAMEA4835566, study PRJEB28245) | human gut metagenome | biome: gut microbiome; material: fecal sample | place: Denmark | collected 2008
CTTTTCTCTCGGTACCAGTTCACTTGGTCGTAAGTGAGCCAAGCATATCCTTTCTCGCCCTTGAGTTGATGATTGGCATAGCTGTGTGAGTCCATGCAATACAGGACGGCAGCAGTTCCTTTCCCCTGACTGGGTGCGATCTCCAGGGTATAGTCGGGCGACGGAGCCCCCTTGCGGTCGGGCTGGATGTTATGCTGGGCAGTCCGGATGATGTCATAGAGTTGACTGTTGTCGAATCCCTGTTCCTCGTCATGGTTGCCGAAGAGCATCACGAATGGGACCCCTGTCTGTGAGATCGTCTCCAACAGGGAGCGCATGGCGGCATCCCCAGGACGGGAATAGACATTGTCGCCCGTGAAGATAAGGAGGTCGGGCTTCTCGGCTGCCGTCACTTCCCGGATGCACTGAAGGGCAGCGTCCGACCGCGGGTCACCTAATTTATAATGCACGTCGGTAAACTGAAGAATTTTGAACTCCCCGTTGCGATTGAACTTCAGGGATTGTGCCTGGGACAGCATCGCCATCGACAGGCACAGGAATACGAAAAGAATACGTTTCATGGAATGTTTTTATTTTTAGAACTCCATCTTTCCGTTTTTATTGCCTTTCTTCTTCCCAGCTACTTTCCTCATCGTCAGTCCAGGCATTAGCCTTGGCGTCTGACTCGTCCGCGCCTTTCGTTTTGGACGTACCGTTCCATTCGATGTCACCCAAGAGATTGTTCGCGTTCAACTTGACTTCCTCTGTATAAGGCTTTATATAAGTAGGTTTCATTTTCATTCCCTCCATTATTTGATGAAAACTTTCTTGCCATGATGGATATAAATACCCTTTTGGGTGGGATGGTCGACCTTCATTCCATAGAGATTGTAATACCCATCCTGGTCAGTCTTGTTGGAATCGACCGATACGATGCCCGTGGGCGTGTCGTCTAAATAAAATGACAGGGCCTTTGCCGGGACGGCTTGCCCACAATCCAAGTAGCATTTATAGGCGTATTTGGAAGCGTATGTATAACTGCCCGGGAAGGACGAGACGCTGCTGCTTGGTGCAGAAGTCGTGAAATAACTGCCTTTGCTGACATAAAAAGTGCCACCATTGTAGATGAAATACCGGCTTCCGGTCTTGTTGTTCATGCTGACATCATCGAGCACGCCAACCAATTTGTTGTTAGAGACATCCGCTGTTGCCGGGGATGTCGTGGGTTTCAGGAGGTAAAGCCTGTCCTGACTGCCATATAGGATCAATCCCGTCTTTGCCGGCACGATGCCCGATGTCAGTTTTCCAGTGACCTTCATGTTGCCTGTCCCTGGGTCCGTGACCGTGGTTGCCTGGTAAGCCTTTAGGTCATTGCCACTTGTGATGTCCTCATAGTTCGCATCCACGACAAGCGTACTGTCTAAATTGATGTTGCTCTCATAGGCAAAGGTCTTGCCCGTTGCCTTGTTGAGATTGACGATCGGGCGGATATCAGACGGCCAGTTGTTGTTTTGATAGGAAAGTTCTGCACCCAATGGGACGAATACCTTTAAGTCGTTTCCGCAATAGCTGAAGGTCTCTTTCCCAATTTGGTATCCGGATGTCTTTAATGAAAAGACCTTGCTAAGATGTGTACAATGAGAAAATTGATTTCCGTCTTCACGTTTAGGCTCAGATATGGTTACGCCGGGCATTAACACAACGGTAGTTAGTCCTGAACAATTCATGAATGCTCCATAATCTATGTTCGTTCCATCAGGAATGTCGATGTATGTGAGTTTTGAATCTCCGTAGAAAGCAAACGAACCGATGTAATTGAGACTCGATGGAAATGTGACCACAGATAAACTCTTGCAAAGTCGGAAAGTCTCGCTTTCTATCCTTTTTACTCCTTTTGGAATATGGACACTTGTGAGCTTGGAGCACTGTCGGAAGGCATCTTGTCCGAGGTCAGTCACGGCCTTGGGTATTTCGATTCCCTCTAAGGAGGAGCAGTCGAAGAAAGCGTATTCAGGGATAGATGTCAGTCCTTGCGATAAGGTTACCTGGGTAAGGAAATCGCATCCATTAAAGACATACTCACCTAAGGAGGTCACCTGATCGCCCATCGTGACGGTCTTTAATTTCTTACAAGAAGAAAAGGCATACGGACCAATAGCTGTCACCGATGAACGGATGGCATAATCTGTTGTCGTCTTGTTATTCGGATAACGCACCAACTCAGTATTGTTCTGATTGTACAGGACCCCATCCTCGTCGACAGAGAAGTGGTCATTGCCCTCTTCGACGGTAAATGCGGATACGGAGATGGAACTTAAGGCATTGGTTCCAATGGCAGTCAGCGTCTTGGGCAGCTGGATCTGGTCAAAGACAGAGGCGGAATACAGAAAGGCTTCCTTCTCCAGACCGGTTACAGAATACGTGTAGGTGTTCCCATCAATGGTTCGCGAGACGGTGGAAGGGATGATCAACGTCTTTCCATTGACTTTGGTAGCTAATGCTCCCTCGTTAGTACGGGCGGCAACTTCTACCTGATAGGGGGAGGTAGAGGACGTTACCTTGAAATACATGCCAACGGTTTGGGTGCTTCCCGCATTGTCAATGTACTGAATATCTGCGGTAAAGACATCGTTTAACGCACACCAGCCCAACAGGGGCAGCCATGCTAATACGATCAGAATCAATCTTTTGTTCATGTTTTAACTATAAATAAGTAGGAGAAGCTCATTCATGAGGTTTCCTGGTTGATATTTATCATTCTACTGTTCTATATAATACCTTTTACTGTTCTATATAATATCAGTGTGATGTTGCTATTGGTCGCCAAATATACACTATTGATATAGGTAATAGGATTCCGTTCTATTTTTTGGCAAAGATACTGCTTATTCGTAGGGAAGTCGTTATATCTTCTTGTTATTTTAAGAAACTATAGATAAATTAACTAAAAATAACAGAGTCTTTGCGCCGTGATCATTCGGAGGGGCGGATCTTTTTGCCGTTCTATTCATAAAAAACAAGGGAAAAGTTTGATGCTGTTGTTATTTTAGTTATATTTGTGCCGGAATATATCAAACTATTGTAACGAAACCAGATCGCAATGAAGAAACTAATAAGCTCAATGTGCCGTTTCGGCATGTATCACAAGAAAGTGTTGTTCTTCGTATGGATGAGTTGTTGCCTGATCCCCGTGTATCCACAGTCATCCCCAGCCAAGATGAACAAGGCATGGGGGAATTTGGGAAAAGGGTTCTATGCGAACCCTGTCTTGCCTACAGATTGCAGTGATATGGACTGCACGCAGGTGGGTGATGACTATTACGCGATATGCTCAACCATGCAGTTCTCCCCCGGAATGTTGATCCTGCACTCTAAGAACCTTGTCGACTGGGAGATAGCAGGGCATGCCGTGCGCGACATTACCCAGATTTCGCCAGAACTGAACTGGAACAGGATGAACCGGTATGGCAGAGGCGTGTGGGCGGGAGCCATACGATATCATAAGGGGAAATACTATATCATCTTCAGTACAGCCGACGAAGGGATCTTTATGACATCTGCTGATCATCCGTCCGGTCCTTGGAGCGACCTCACTTGCTTGCGTAGGGAAGCAGGATGGGATGATCCTTGCATCATCTGGGATGAGAAAGATCAGCCATGGATGGTTGCTACTTACTTTAAAGATAATTATAAGACTTCTCTCTTCCGCTTGTCTAAGGACTTGAAATCCATAGAACCGGCATCGCCCATTTACGTTCAGGAGGGAAATGGGCGTGAGGCAAGCAAGCTCCTTTCCCACGATGGATGGTACTATTTGTTTTATAGTGAGTACACTCCGGAGGAAGGGAGATATGTCATGGTCAGGCGTTCGAAGTCCATGGACGCGCCTTTCTCCGAAGTAAAGCGACTGACACGGAACACACCTGGCGACCAAGAGCCGAACCAAGGAGGCATTGTTCAAGGGCCTGACCATCACTGGTACTTCTTCCTCTGCCATGGCAAGGGAGGATGGGAAGGCAGGATGGCAAGCTTGTTACCCGTCACATGGCAAGAGGGATGGCCATCGATTGGAGCCGTTCAGGATGATGGCATCGGGACAATGGTCTGGAAAGGAGCAATACCGGGACGGTCGTATTCCTACCCGATGGGAGTTCAGGAGAATTTCGATCAGGGCAAAATATCCGAGGCTTTGGAATGGAACTATCAACCACGCACCGATTGCTATTCCCTATCAGCCCGGAAAGGATGGTTGCGGATGAAAGCTTTCCAACCGCTGCGAGCTGGCGACTTCCTGTCGGTAGGGAATATCCTAACTACTCGGATCTACAAGACAGTCTATAATCAAGCCGTCACCTGTATTGACCTGTCGGGCATGCGCGATGGCATGCACTGCGGATTGTGTCATTTCACGAAAGAGGCGGGGAAGATAGGCATTGTCAAGCGAGGCGAAAAGTTATATCTGGAATGCCTGACAGACAGTGGGACGAAAGAAATCCCCCTTCGTCCCATACGAAAGATTTGGTTGCGATCAACATGGGACAAAGAGGGACTCTCTCATTTCTCTTATAGCTTAGATGGAAAGGCTTTCACAACTTTCGGCGGATCCTATCAGTTGAAAAGAGGATTGGACAGAGGCGACCGAATAGGGTTATACAGCTATACCGACTCCACGGAAGGTGGATATGCCGACTTTGATTATTTGCACTATCAGCTGCAATGATCCCTTATAGGTCATCCTCAATCGCCACACTCTTGGCATAGGCAGTGCTCTTTGCCTCGAAGAAGTCGGTCTTCACCATGTTGGCATTGGAGTAGAGAGCTACCCATTTCATGTTTTCCGGTTCCGTGCGGTTATCCTCAAACAGATAATCGAAGCCCAGACTGTGCCAGCGTTGGTTGCCGAGGTAGCGAATATAGTCGCTGACCATCTGCGTGTTCAGTCCGCTGATCTCATCACCGATGACATATTGTCCCCATGCGATCTCTTGCCTGACGCCTTCGAGCATCATCTGGCGGTAGGTCTCTACTTTTTCCGGCGTGAACATCTCCGGCTCTTCCTTCTCCAGTTCCTTGATGATATTGCGGAAAAGCCACAGATGGGTGTTCTCGTCGCGGTTGATGTATCTGATCTCTTGTGCCGACCCAGGCATCTTGCCGTTACGGCTGAGGTTATAGAAGAACATGAACCCACTATAGAAGTAGATGCCTTCCAAGATGAAGTTGGCGATCAAGGCTTTCATCAGGGACATCTTGTCCTGATGGTCGTGGAACTCATTATAACAGTTGCCGATGAAGGTATTGCGGCGAAGCAGGTGCTCGTCGGTCTTCCATTGGTAGAGAATGGAGTTGCGCTCCTCAGGACTGCAGATCGAGTCGAGCATATAGCTATAGCTCTGACTGTGCACGCATTCCTGGAAAGCCTGGATATGCAGGCAGAGGTTCACCTCATTTGCCGTGATATACTCGCTGATGCAAGGCAGGTTATTGCTTTGCAGGGAGTCGAGGAAGACCAGGAAACTCAGGATCTTGTCGTAAGCCGTGCGCTCCGCCTTCTCTAAGTGTGGATAGTCCTTGATATCCTGCGAGAGGTTGATCTCTTCCGGAATCCAGAAGTTGTTCATTGCCTGACGGTACCAGTTGCTGGTCCAGGCATACTTCACATTGTTGAAGTCGTTCAGGTTGGTGGTGTTGCCACCAATCATCCTGCGTAGGCGCAGGTCGGTGTCACCGTATGGATTGAATAATCCATTACGCTTGATGGTATCGCTCATATTGCTTGTATTCCTTATGATCGTTACTGAATTGTTGTCTTAAGATGCGCAGCTCTCGCATTCTTCAACCTCCAAGGACTTGCTGCGTACATAATAAATGGTCTTGACGCCACATTCCCATGCCAAGAGATAGAGGTTGAGCAGCTTGCGCATGGTGAAGTCGTTGGTAATATACAGGTTAACGCTCTGCGCTTGGTCGATATGCCGTTGGCGAACGCCTGCAGCCCTGATGCTCCATTGCTGGTCGATGAGGTATGCCCCTTTGTACATCCAATACGTTTTGTCGGAGAGCTCCGGGGCGACACGTGGCAGCATGGCTCCTTTCTTCTCCTCTAAGAAGAACCGTTTCATGACGGGGTCCACGCCTGCCGTGGTACCCGCCAGGATGCTCGTGCTGCTGGTTGGGGCGATGGCCAAAAGATAGGCATTGCGCATTCCCTGGCGTGCCACTTTCCCCTGCACGGCTTTCCAGGCATCAGAAGAATATCCCCGTTTTTCAAAATAGGCACCTGTCTGCCAGTCACTCCCTTCAAAGAAAGCATAGCTTCCGCGCTCTGCGGCAAGGTCGCTGCTGGCTTCAATGGCTGCGAGGTTGATCCGTTCGAAGACATCATTGGCAAAATCTAAATGCGCGTCACTTTCCCATTTGATATGTCTTTTTGCCAAAGCATGGTGATATCCACTCACGCCTAAGCCGATGCTACGATAGCGTTGGTTGGTGATCTTCGCGTAGGGGACGGGATAGAAGTTGAGGTCGATGACATTGTCCAAGGCCCTGACCGCCGTGCTCACGATATCCTTCAGCCGAAGCGAGTCCTCTAAGGGGATATGCCCCAAGGACAAGCTTGCCAGGTTGCAAACCACAAATTCGCCGGGACGAACCGTCCTAACCACTACGGTCTCTCCGTCAACAGACTTTACCTCGGTCTCTGCTTCCGAGATCTCGCGCATGTTTTGCGCGATCTCCGTACATAGGTTAGAGCAGTAGATGATGCCTTGATGAGGGTTGGGGTTCGCGCGGTTCACCGTGTCACGGTTGAACGCAAAAGGCGTGCCCGTCTCTACGGCTGACCGGAGGATCAGTCGGATGATGTCCTTAATGGTCATGACACGACGGGACAGCTGGCGATCAGCCACACATTCGAAATAGCGGCGTTCCCATTCCTCCCCATAGAAATCCTCCAAATGATAGCCTTTAACTTTCCATATCTCGTTGGGGCAGAACATCGACCAGGACTGGTTGAGGTCTTCCTTCGCCATTTTCCAGAACAAGTCGGGATAGCAAACAGCGGGGAAGATGTCATGTGCTTTCATACGATCGTCCCCATTGTTGGTACGGATCTGTAAGAACTCCGGCAGGTCTTTGTGCCATACGTCAAGGTATACAGCCACGGCCCCTTGCCTGACCCCTAACTGGTCGACCGCCACGGCAGTGTCGTTGACGAGCTTGAGCCATCTCACCACACCGCCAGCGGCACCCTTGAAACCGCGGATGCTTCCACCCGTGGCACGTACCTTGCCGAAATAGAGCCCCATTCCTCCACCATATTTGCTGACCTGGGCAAAGTTGTCTATGCTTCGATAGATGCCTTCCAAGGAGTCAGGCACGGTGTCGATAAAGCAACTCGACAACTGATGGAGCGGCTTACGGGCGTTGGCAAGAGTCGGAGTAGCCATTGTAACCTGCAGGAGACTGAGCATATCGTAGAACTTCCTCGCCCACATCATCCTGTCTGTCGGCTCGTTCATGGCTAAGTGAAGGGCAATGCCTAAGAACATTTCCTGAACAGTCTCGATCACTTGATGGTCGAAGGTGTGCAGGAGATACCGTTTCGCTAACAGGTCGAGTCCGGAATAGTTGATGAGATGGTCCCGACTGTCGTCTATCCACTTGGCGGCTTCGTTGATCTCCTGTTCCGTATACGCCTTGAGGATATAATCTCCATAGAGATGGAGAGAGGTGAGCAACCTTATCTTCTCGTAAAACCCACTGATGCCTTCTCTCTGTTCTATGGACTGTATGTCACGGTGAAGCTGGAAGTCCATGAACCGAGCCGCGATATATTCCCATTTCGGAGCCTCTTGGGTGGTGAGTTCCACGGCCGCCATCATGAAAGAATGGAGGCGATGGCGCGTGTCAGTATGCGACTTGCCCATGCCACTTTCCTTCTCAGCTAAAAGAGACAAGGCATATTGCGGCTCCGGGAAATCATGAGAGATCCCTCTTAACACCTCCTCAATGCCATCGCCCCCCATCAGCGAAGCCATCCGCTGCATCAGTTGACGCTGTTCTGTGCGCTTGTTCCTGAACAGGATATAGCTCTTTGCCTCGGCATAGTAACCATGCTGCATCAGCTGTTGCTCCACCATATCCTGGATCCGTTCCACCTCTCGGAGGCTCTCCTCTTTCGTGAGCATAGTCTCCACGGCTGCAACGATGGCCCTGATGTCATCAGGGTCAGCAACCTTGCCCGTCGAGAGGAAGCTCTTTTCGATCGCCCTCTCTATCTTTTCTCCCTTGTAAGGTTCTGATGTGCCATTGCGCTTGACGATGAAGAAGGAAGCCTGTGCACCTTTCATGTTGTTCTCTTTCATATTGTTGACCTTGATATACAGGAATTATCGTTTGTAATAAATCCTATTTTGAAAATAGTTGTGCAAAGGTACAATTAAAATGTCGTCCATCAAAATAAAACCTATTTTATTTTGCATTTCTCTCGATTTGCACTCTCTTTAGATAAGATAGGCTTCATCTCGGAAATGAAAATAAAATCAATTTTATTTTGCATTTCTCTCGATTTGCACTCTTTTTAGATTAGATAGGCTCTTTTTCGCTCTTGCCAGTTGTGTCAACCTTTGACAACCTTTGTCAACCTAAAAACAGGTTGCAAGCCCGATGTATAAAGGGTTTTGACAACCTGTCAACCTATTTACGAAAAAAAACACTGTGAACAATAAAATTGTTCCAGTCAGTTGATACGCAAGGATCCATTGACTGGAGAAGAACATCTGTGTTATGCTGCGCTTCTTCTTTTCGAGAAGGATGACGCCTTGGTCATCTACTGCGCAAGATACAGGATTGAGCTTCTGTATCACCAGTGAAGTTATGAGGATTTTCAAAATAGGTAGCCGCCAACAAGTTATTCCTCTAAGGAGAATGCTAATTTCGCTAATTCTTGATTTCTTTGAGATAAAAGGAAATAATCCAAGAAATCAGTTGGATGATAAGGATATTTTTCTTAGCTTTGCAAACAGAGCTGTCAACAAGAATCATCGCAAGGAGAACGGTCCTCAATCAACACTTTTTGTGTTGTGGACTCTCAAGGAAATCCTAAGACTAGGTTTAAGTCAAAAGAAGGAGCTAAATATTGGGAAAATCAATAGTGATTATGGAAACAAAGTATTGTAGAAGTTGTGGGTATAGATTAGGTTTTGAGCCATAGGTAGATGACGAAAAAACTCCAACCTATGAAATAGGCAAAACTATGATGATAAAAAAACAAATAACGGTTTGCAAAAAAGATGCAGAAATTATAATCTTTCCTGAATCTAAAAATGAAATAGGTTTGTGGATTGCTCATCCTCCATGTTATGTGGTCTCTATAAGTGATGTTCGTAAAATGGAAACTATGATAAACACAGCATTGCAATATAGCAATTCAGGGATGCCTGTGAATGCTGAGACTGCAAAGAGCGTATTAAAGGATATGCGCATAAAAAGTTGGAATTCATTATATAAATCGCATAAGATAATTAGTTATTCTATAGCAGAAGATAAAATTATTATCACACCTTTTGCCTATACACATAGAGGAGTTTTCCCAGATACAAAAGCAAAAGAATCTTTTGATATAGATGATTGTAACCATGCAATTGGATTACTGCTTCGGTTATGATAATATCCAAGTGAGTGTGTTTGTCAAGACCTGTTCACAGCATTCGACCAGTGGACAGAAGTCGTCTATCTACCATAAAAATGAAGAAGGGTGTACCATTCATTCATTCTAATGATGATACACCCTCCAATAGATCGTTCCATTTATGCTTTTTCCGTTGCTTCTTGTTGTACGGGGACTTTGAATTTAGACTGTCCTGCATAGAAGCGGCGGTGTGCTTCTTCCTGTCGTGGCATGGAGAAGTTGCTGACACGTTTCAGATAGCCAATGATACGGGTCATATAGTCTACATTTGTGCTACCGCATTTCGGACATTTGTGCAGATACCGCTTGTCTATATGCCCACAGTCGTTGCAGATCGTGTTGGGGATGTTGAAGGTAAAGTAGTTGCATCCCTCCTTAGCTGCTACTCGGAACAGCTGCCGGTACTGTGCTTTCGACAGGTGCTCCTCTAAGTTCATATGAAGGGCAGAGCCTCCAGTCAGGTGTTCAATGTAGGGTGCTCCATGTAACTTAAACTTGTCCACGATATCCAGGCTGTCGTCCTCAACCACGTAGAAATAGCTGTTGTAACAGTCACGTGGTACGAAATACCCGTCCTCGCGGTCCCATTTGGCATGCTTGACACCTACGTTCTCCGCAGGGATCATCTCGCAATTGAACATCAACTCATTGGAACGGTATTGCTTGTTGTATTTCTCGATAATGCCCAAGATCTCCTGCACGAAGTGCTTGTAGTCATCATTCGGGCTGATCTTCAGTCCCATGAACTCGGCAGCCTCAACCAAGCCGTTGATGCCAATGGTCAAGTACTGGCGCTTGATATTGATATAGCCCGCATCAAACAATGGCAGCATCCCGTGTTTCTGCAATTCTTTCAGGTTTTCGTTGTATGCAATCTGTACTTTATGGCATAGGTCAACGATCTCGCCCAAGTACTTCTTATAGTCAAGTTTATGGTTGACGGCATATTGGATGGTGCGGTTCAGGTTGATGGTCAGCACGCTCTTTGAGCCAGTTGAGACGCCACCGGCCCCTAAGGTGTAGCTGAATCCGTTGTCCTGGATCTCGTTACGAAGTCGACAGCAAGAGCTCAGGGAGTCGGCGTTATCACTCAGATACGTGAAGAAACTGTGTCCCTCGGCGTACATCTCTGCCGCGAAGTCAGCCCATTCCTTATCCTTGCAATCTCCGTTCTCAGTAAGCATTGCCATTGTTTCCACAGGGAAGGTCAGCAAAGTCTTGGTACGTTCCTGGTTGAACCATTTCATAAAGCGTTTCTGCAACCAGCTCAGTCCATCCCAGTCGGGTTGGCTGCCGTCTGGGAAATAGAAGTTCTCGAACAAGGAATGGAAATAATATTTGTCGTAATAAGAGATGTTCCAGAAAACGGCCTGGTAGTTGCGGGCACCGGTTGGCTGGTTCAAAGAGTAGACAATCTGCTCGAAGCAATCGGTGATCACCTTGTCAAGACTACGTTTTTTTAAGGAAAGGTCTACGATATCATTAGCATGCTTATAGTAGTCTTTCCCATACTCCTTTTGGATGAAGTAGTTCATGTACATCAGGAACTCTGGTGTGGCACAGGCACCTGCAAGCATGGAGCTGACCATAAACACCATGTTGATGAATCCTCCGCAGAACGACTTCAGGTTTGTGGGGGCTGTGGAGTTTCCGCCGATGGAGGTTGTCCCGCCAATCAGCCATGGGTACATTGTAATGGAAGCGCAGTAATTAGCGAGGTTTGTCTCGTCATTCTTATAGATAAAGTGATGGGTGAGCTTGTCAAGATACTCGTTAGCCAGTTCCTTCCCATAGATTTTCTTGATGCGATCGGTCAGCATGCGGCGGTTCAGACGGATGAAGTTTGCCTTAGGCAGCTCCCCAATCAAGGTTGCAATGTTCTTGTGCTCCACATTGGCGTTGGCATCGAACTTAGATCCCGTTGCCGCATTGGCAGCCTCCATGTAGTCTTCTAAAAAGTGGAGCTTGGAGAGCGTCTCCCGGTCTTCGGTATGTGCCTGCCGGTAGAGCATGAACGACTTTGCCACTTGATAATATCCCTCCTTCATCAAGGCCACCTCAACCTGGTTCTGGATGTCTTCCACTGTGATATGATCATGGATATCCAAATGGCTGACAATCTTGGATACAGCCCCGAGGTTGGCAGGCTCATTTACTGAATCGAATGCCTTGATGATGGCATTCATGATCTTGTCCAAGGAGAACTGGTCCTTGGAGCCATCGCGCTTCGTAATCGTAAAATTACTAATTTCCATTACTTATGTCTCTTTCTGTTTTAGTTTTACTTTAAACCCTTGTAATTGATTCCCTCAGAATTACGCTGCAAATATACTGCTTTATAGTCTAAGTTGTTTGTTTTGGACAACTTTTTGCAAGTTAAAATATATTAATATTCTGATTATCAATGCATTACAAAATAGAAACGGAAAACTTTTAATTTTTTGAAGATTATCCGCTTGACAAAAAATAAAATTCTCCTGCAAGCTTAGCTTCCACGAAATGACCTTTTTCTGAGGTCAAATCAGCAAGCAAACTTGCAGGAGAAATGCTATTTGTGCGCTCCTATTAGGTAGTTTAGCGTATGGTAATTTCTTCTCCCATATATTTCACCTCTTTCGCATGAGGGGTGCTCCCGATGATGCGCACCTTGAATCTGCGTGAAGTTTCCATGTTTGCATATTCTCCTTCATGGCGTCCAATGGTAAGCGTGTGAGTGTTGTCATTCCATTGGAAGGTAATGCGTGAGGCTTTGCCACGGCGGTAGTCGTTAGTTGTGCCATCGTCCTCATACAGCGTGAATGTGGCATCAGCGCCAGGATATACCCTCACCTCTATGGGCTGGCTGACTTCCTGGCTGGTATATTGCTTGTCAGGACCTATGGGCAGTATGCTCCCACCTTTCACAAAGACAGGAATGCGGTGGGCATCAGTGCACACAGTCTTGCCACCGGCAAAGTGCTGCTCGGTACGTAGATGGTACCAACCCGCTTTGTGCTTGGGTAGATAGGTGTTCCACTGGCTTTTATTAGGTTCTGTCACAGGACTGACAAGTAGGTTGCGACCAAACATGTACTCGTACTTCTGTTTCAGAGCCTCTGTGTCATCAGCGAAATCGAAGACCAAGGGACGCATCAATGTAGAGTTGGAGAAGGTCACGTCTCCAGTGCCACTATAGATATAAGGTAGGAGGCGATAGCGGTCACGTAAATCCTGGGCGATGGCTTGCTGAGCTGCAGTACCATAGTTCCATGGCTCAGTATTGCTCATGTAGCCGTGTACACGCATCAGGGGGAGGTAAACACTGGTCTCTATCCATCTCAGCATGCACTGGATATAGGCAGAATCCTGATACTGGTTTTGAGGACGGAAGAATCCACCCGCGTCGTATGTCCACCAAGGGATTCCTGCAGCTTGCATGCCCAGTCCTGCGGTTATCTGCCTTCGAAAGGCATCCCAGTCGCATCCCACGTCACCTGACCATATCGCGGAGCCATAACGTTGGATGCCAGGAAATCCACTGCGCGTGAGAATCATCGGGCGACGGTCGGGCTGTACCTGTACCAAACCTTCGCTCACCGTCTTATTGACAAGTAGAGGAAAGACGTTGCGCACCCACTCGCCAGGCCATAAACCGCTATTGACCCTGCGCCCTACCAGGTCGTCGTTCTCGGGTTCGGTGGCATCTTGCCACCATGCGTCAATGCCTGAGGGCACAAGTCGTTGACTGAAGTTCTGCCAGTAGAAGTTAGCAGCCTTCGGATTGAAGAAATCTACCCAGTCGGTATTGGAGATATAATATCCTTCTTGTGCCATCTGTTGGCCCAGTTCAGAATTCCGGTCTATCTTGGACCATACGCTCAACATCATGCGGAGATGCATCTGATGGAGGCTGTCGGTAAGGGCTCGGGGTGATGGGTAGTAGCGTTCGTCAAACTGCATGGCGTTCCAACCGTATTTTCCCCAATAGAGCCAGTCCTGTACAATCATGTCCAAGGGCAGTTGTTCGCGCCTGAAGCGGTTGGCAGTCTCAATGATTTCGTTAGAAGAGTGGAAACGCTCTCGGCAGTGGATGTAGCCCAATGCCCAGATAGGCATGAGAGGTGCCTTGCCGGTCAATTCGCGATAGGAGGCAATCACCTCATCGGGCGTGCCCACAAAGACCGTATAATCCACGGATTGGGCAACAGGAGAACGGAAGACGGTCTCGTTGCTCACTTTTTTATAATAGATTACCGGACGGTCGTCTTTCGTCAATTCGCTTGTCACCGTATGATGTCCTTTCCTCAACCTTACTATCGTAGAGGTCGTAGGGGGTAACCATGTGTTTTGAACATTGATGATTTGTTTGCCGTCAATAACGAGGTTATGGCGGCGTGCCATGCGTTGGCCTACGTCAAGCAGTAAACTATAGTAGCCTGTCTCTGGAATATTAAGAGTACCCTCAAAGACATTGCTCTCTCGCAACTCACGCTTGCCGCCCTCTGTGGAGGTAACATTGACTACCTCTTTTACGCCTGTTCCTTCTTGGCGCTTTAGCGTGATGCTTTGGTTGGCAGGATTGAACTCTGTCATGCCATAGTTATTCCATAAGATACCGTAGCCTTTATTCGATAGAAGCAAGGGGATCGAAACCTGAGTGTTTACCTGCGTGAGACGACGTGAGAGCCCTTTCACGTTGGCGAAGCCATCTTGAAACTGCCCGAGGCCATATTGATATTCGTCAGCCGTGGTCCTGAACGCCAGCGTAGCTACGCCATCACGGAGTTCGTGGCGCGTAGCTGTAAATACAGTCTTGCCCTTTCGGTCGGCTATAGTTACGCGGTGGTGTGCCTGATCCACATTTACTTGAAAGTCTGGTTCCTCCACCTTGTCGTGTTTTACGTAGAGCCAGTCAGGGAGGTTAGATAATCCCTTTATGCCTTCGCCTTCTTCGGTGTACTGTATCCTTATAGCATTCTTGGCTACGGGTATCATGCGTAGCTGGCCTCTGCCTAATGAAATCGTTTGGGCGGAGGCTACCAGACTGAGGAGTCCAAAGATAACTAAAAATAAGTTGCGTGCCATCACATTGTTATTAATCATGATCCATAAAATGTCAAAGCAGGAGTCTTTACACAAAGAACATCTCGTTTATTGTCCGTTTGACACCATCCCTTTTGCTTGTCCTTTCGTGGTGCGGATATCCTTGTCGTTGATCTCCTCCGAATGATGTTGCAAATATACAGATTTAATGCTTAGGTCGTTCGATTTGGGCAACATAATTTTTATCTCGCGATGGATAATCATGGAGATTGATGGCATTGATTGAAAAAATATATTTATCTTTGCAAGGAAAAGTAGAACCATGCCGATTGATCTAAAAGATTTTAACCAATTCTTCGTGGATTATCAGGAACGACTGATCCACTTCGCAACAGCTTACGTTCGTAATGAGGCTGTGGCAGAGGATTGTGTCATTGAGTCCATGACCAGCTTGTGGCTGAAGCGGGACACCTTGCCAGAACAGCAGAATCTTCTGTCTTGGGTTCTCACCGTGATCAAGAATAAGTGCATCGACTATTTGCGGAAGGAACAGAAGAACTTGCATATCGACAATTCAGACAGTCGTTGGGAGATGAAGGAACGGTTGGCAGGTTTGGAATCGTTCCGCCCTGACGAGATCTTTACTCAGGAGATTCGGGATATCATTGACCGCACCTTGGAGAGCCTGCCTTCACAAACCCGTCAGATTTTTGTGCTCTCGGTCTATGAGAATAAGAAGCATTCAGAAATAGCGCATGTCATGCATTTGTCTGTGGCAGGGGTGGAATATCATATTTATAAGGCAAAAGACGCACTTCGCGTGGCCCTTCGTGATTACCTCCCTGCAATGGCCCTGTTTGTTTATCTATGTTAAAAGCCAGCGTTCTCTTGGCGAACCCGTCCCTTTTGTCCAAAAAAGTACTATCTTTGTACTCATTATCAAGCCCAATGTTATGAAAAGAAAACTTATTTTGTTGATTATAGCTTGCCTTGCCATAGGCATGCAAGCTCAGACAAAGCATGTTACCGATCGCACAAAACTGGCGCAGACACCTCCGATGGGATGGATGTCGTGGAATCTGTTCAGCAGTGATATCAGTGAAGACGTTGTCAAGGAAATGGCGGATGCAATGGTCAGTGGAGGCTTCCGCGATGCAGGCTATCAGTACATCTTCATTGATGATTGTTGGCAAGGTGGCAGGGATAACCGCAACAATATTATCCCGGATCCCCAGAAGTTCCCTCATGGCATCAAGGCCTTAGCTGATTATGTCCATAGCAAAGGACTGAAGCTTGGCATCTATTCGGATGCAGCCCCTTTGACGTGTGCCGGATACACTGCTTCATACGGTTTTGAAGAGCAGGATGCCAAGACCTTCGCCGATTGGGGTATCGACTATTTGAAATATGACTATTGTAATGCCCCGACCGACCGGGCAACTGCAGAAAAGCGATATAAGGCCATGGCGGATGCCTTGAGCAAGTCGGGGCGTGATATTACCTTCGGCATTTGCGAGTGGGGAGGCAGACAGCCTTACCTTTGGGCTCACCAGGTTGGCGGACAGGTATGGCGCACGACTTATGATATCCGGGATATGTGGAAAGACACCCTTCATAAAGGCGGCGTTGGCATTTTGGATGATATCAATCAGAATGCCGACTTGCATTCTTACGCTGGTCCCGGGCATTGGAACGATATGGACATGCTAGTGGTCGGGCTCTATGGCAATAGCGGTCCTTCGAGCGAACTGGGTGGCGTAGGATGTAATGACATTGAATATGAGACGCAGATGAGCATGTGGTGTATGTTCAGTTCTCCGCTTGCCATGTCTAACGACTTGCGGAATGTCAATGCGGCTACGCGCCGTATCTTGCTGAACAAGGACATCATTGCCATCAACCAAGACCCGTTAGGGAAAGTTGCCGTGCCCAAGGTGCGGAATGACAACTATCAGGTATATCTCCGTCCGTTGAGTGGCGATCGCTATGCGTTGGCGATCCTCAATATTGCAGATCGCCCTCTGAATATCAAGGTTACACTCTCCGACTTAGGGTTGGACAAGAGACGTTACTCCTTCTATGATGTCTGGACACATCAGCAGATGAAGTCGGGAAACAAATGGAGCGGTAAGGTTCTCTCCCACCAGACTAAGGTCTTTATCCTAAAATAACCTCTTATATATATAACAGCAATAGGTAGGACCTCTTCCTGCCTATTGCTCCCGTAATAACTGTTTGGAAAGAGGTACGCACCTCGAACAGATCTCGAACGGTTATCGATTTTAGGAATGAATTCCTAAAGCTTTTGCAATCTTTGCGGCAGTAGCAATCAATATGGAATAATGCTTTGAAAAGGATGATGACGAGTCTTAGCTTGTCATCGCCATAGCCTGTGGTGTGTAGACTGTAACCAACGGAGATCACTTCTATTTGTTTATATTTGTTAAAATTGTGATTTCCGACTAAGAGTTTTGGACTTTGATTCGTTTGATCTTTGTAAGTGTCATCAAACTATGGACAAAGATCTATTATACAGATACTTTAACGGTCAGGTCACTCCAGAAGAACTCCATCAAGTCAGGCAGTGGCAGGATGAGTCGGAAGAGAACGAAAAGCTCCTCCGAAGAGAGCGAAAACTCTTCAATGCCATGATCCTTGTTGGCTCCCCCGAGAGAGAAGAGGATGAGCAAGTGACTGAAAGAGTTCATGAGGCGAGAAGCTTTTCATGGAAATCCTTGAGAAGAATCGCTGCTGGTATCGTCCTTGTCCTTGGTCTTGCAGGGATCCTTTTCTTTGCCAACAGGAATACAGCGAACCAATTGGCGTTCCAGACCATTCATGTGCCGTCTGGCCAACGGGTTGACATTGTCCTTCCTGATAGTACGCATGTCTGGCTGAATGCCAATACGACCATGACTTATCCCTTGGCATTCATGGAAGACAGGCGAGAGGTGATCATTGATGGTGAAGCTTATTTCGAGGTAAAGCATAATGCCAAGTGTCCTTTTACGGTACACACCGCCCAGATGGATGTCACGGATTTGGGTACAAAATTCAATGTTGAGGCCTATTCGGACAAAGGTTATACAGAGACCTCCCTCATGGAAGGCAAAGTGGAGATCGGCGTGGGAGGCAAGCAAACCTACGTTCTTGAGCCCGGTCAGAAATTGTGGGTGATGGGTGGACAGATCAAGCGGAGCACTATAGATGATCCTGACACCTACCGATGGCGAGAAGGACTGAACTGTTTCAACAATAAGCCTGTATCAAGCATCATGAAAGACTTTGAGAAGTACTACGGAATCCGCATTCAGATTCGTAAGAAGAGCATTCGAAATGTAGTTCTTTCCGGGAAATTTAGAATCGCGGAAGGACTTGACTACGCCCTTTCCGTGATGCAAGCAGAAGTACCCTTCCAATACCATCGCAACGAAGAAGATTCTACACTCTATATTGAATAACTAAACAATCAACGCCTATGAAGCAAGAAAGTCCTTAACTGATATCAAAAAACCGACAGATGTTCGCACCATCCGTCGGCTTGGATTCAAAGTAACTTATATTTTATTAAATCACTTACCATGTGCAAAAATATGAAAAGTTTTTCTCAATCACAAATTTTCTTATCACTATTCTTTGCCTTTCTCTGTGCATTGTTTTCGTTGGATGTCCATGCACAGAGTGACAAAGTAACGATCAAACGCTATCATGTGGCGGTAAAGACAGTGCTTAATGACATAGAGTCACAAACGCACTATTTGTTTATCTACGGGCAGGAGGTCAACGTAAGTCGTAAGGTAACGGTCAACGTCAAGAACCAACCCGTCAGTAAGGTCCTCCATCTGCTTTTCGGTGGGCAGCATGTCAAGTATTCCACGAAAGGTGATCATATTGTCCTGTCTGTTGCCAACGTGAAGCCCTCGCCAGATACGGGTCAAAGCTCATCTGTGAGCATATCGGGTAGAAATGTGAAAGCATCAGGATTAGTGGTCGACGCAGAGGGCGAGCCGATTATCGGTGCGACCATCAAGCGTCCGGGTGCCAGTACTGGGACCATTACGGATGTGGATGGACATTTCAGCATTGATGTGCCAGAAGGAAGCATCTTGCAAATCTCTTACATCGGCTATGAGGATCGTGAAGTCAAGGCTTCTGCGAATATGAATATTACGTTGAAGAACAATGTGGAAAATCTGAATGAAGTAGTCGTTGTGGGGTATGGGACACAAAAAAAAGTAGATCTAACTGGTGCTGTAAGCAGTGTAAAGATGGATGAAGTATTAGGGAATCGCCCTATATCGTCTGTCAGCGAAGCTTTGCAAGGTGCAATTCCCGGATTGCAAGTAACAAGTACATCAGGGGTTCCTGGTAAAGGGATGTCATTTAATATACGTGGGGTCAACAGCATCAACACAGGAAGCCCATTAGTGTTGGTAGATAACGTGGAGATGGACGTAAACATGTTAGATCCAAACGATATTGAATCGGTAACCGTATTAAAAGATGCTGCTTCATCTGCTATCTATGGAGCAAGAGCTGCTTTTGGAGTTATATTGATTACCACGAAGAAAGGAAATAAAGAGTCTGCATTCCATCTTAATTATAGTAACAATTTTGCATTTAGTGATGCGACTAATGTACCTAAGAAAGCGACTCCTCTACAAACAGTACAAGCATATAAGGATCAAGGAGTGATTTCCTGTTCTACGGGTCAAGATGTCGATACATGGCTGGAACTATTAAAAGATTATCAAAATAATCCCAATGCCTATCCAAATGGATATGTTGATGTTAATGGATTAAGATATAGTTTAGCTGAGACCGATTTGTTTGCCGATATGATGGAGACCGGATTCAAACAATCGCATAATGTTTCAGCGAGTGGTGGAGGTAAACATATCTCTTACCGTATTGGCGTCGGCTATGTGAATCAGGATGGTATCTTATACAGTGACAAGGATTCTTTCAAAAGGAGTAATGTTTCTTCTTTTATCAATGCTGATATTACCTCATGGCTGAATGCTCAATTGGATGTGAAATATGCACGATCAAAATCTTCTATGCCGTATACAACAGCATCTTATGGCATATGGGGAGCAGCTGTAGCCTTTCCTTCCTATTTTCCGACAGGAGAAATGGAGCTTGATGGTGAGACTCTTCCTATCAATACTCCGAAGAATTTTATCAGACTTGCTTCTACGAATAGCAATGTTAAGAATGACACGAGAATATTTGGTAAGATCACTTTAACGCCTATAGAGGACCTTCATATCATAGGAGAATATACGTTTAACTATAAGACTTCAGAGACCTCTACATTTGATAAGAAATTTGAATATATACATGGTGCCCAGTTTCGTAAGGAACAATCTGTTTCAAATTCGAAATTTGAGCATTCACAAGGTAACACCGATTATAATGCCCTAAACATTTATGCTAACTATAATAAGAGTTTTAGAAATCATAATTTTGGAGTGACTGCAGGTTTCAATCAGGAAAGTAATAACTACTCATACAATATGGCCTATCGCACTGATATGATTAATGAAGAGTTGCCATCTTTGTCACAAGCAACAGGAGCCTATTATACTGCAGACAGTTATAGTAGATATACAGTGCGAGGTCTATTCTATCGCATTACCTATGACTATCAGGGAAAATATCTTTTTGAGACTAATGGTCGTTATGATGGCTCCTCAAAATTCCCATCTAAAAAGCGTTTCGGATTTTTTCCCTCAATTTCTGCCGGATGGAGAGTAAGCGAGGAGAAATTTATGGAATGGAGTAAGGTCGCTCTTTCCAATTTAAAATTACGTATTTCATGGGGTAATATAGGAAATCAAAGCATCTCTGCTTATGCTTATATCCCTGGGATGTCTTCATACCAAGCAAACTGGGTAGTAGATGGATTAACTCAGACTACGTTGTCATCGCCTAAGTTGGTAAGCAACTCATTTACTTGGGAAAAAGTATCAACTCTTGATTTCGGCTTAGACTTAGGATTCTTTAAAAATAGCCTAAATATTGTCTTTGATTGGTATGATCGCAAGACAAAGGGAATGTTGGCACCAGGCATGGAACTTCCTTCTGTATTAGGTGCAGATGCCCCTTTGCAAAATGCAGCAAATTTGGGTTCTAAAGGATGGGAATTAAGTTTGTCTTGGAATGACCATATTGGTAAGGTAGGATATCGTTTCGGATTTAATATCTATGACTCAAGAACAAAAATCACGAAGTATAATAATGAGACAGGCTTGATTGGTAATGGTATATATCGTAAAGGAATGTATCTTGGTGAGATATGGGGCTATAAAACAGATCGCCTCTATACTGTAGATGATTTCAATAATGACGGATCCTTGAAAGATGGTATTGCTAAAGTAGAGGGATATAACCCAAATCCTGGTGATATCCTATATGTGGACCAAGATGGAAATGGCATCATCAACAAAGGAATTCTCACTACCTCTAATCCTGGAGACAGAAAAATTATTGGCAATAATACTCGTCGTTATCAATTTGGAATTAATGGAGGGGTTGACTGGAAGGAAATCTCATTATCATTTATTTTGCAGGGCGTTGGCAAACGCGACCTTTGGCTTATGAATGAATTAACATATCCTATTTATGATCGTTGGTCTACGCTCTATAGCAATCAATTGGACTATTGGACTAAAACAAATACCGATAGTTTCTTTCCTCGAATCTATGAGAACTCAGAAGGCAATACTGTTGCTAATACTCAGGTTCAAACGCGTTATCTGAAGAATGGGGCTTATCTTTCTGTAAAAAATATTACACTTTCCTATATGTTCCCTCACTCTCTCATTAATAAATTGGGTGTTAACAAATTGTCGATTTTCTTTAGCGGAGAGAATCTCTTTACATTCGATCATCTTCCGAAAGGTGTTGATGCAGAGCGTGTAGTTACTGATGATTTAGGCGCACGTGGATTTTCATATCCCTATATGCGACAGTTCTCTTTTGGTATTAATCTTACATTATAAAACGAAAAAACTATGAACTATAATAGATTTTTGAATATAATTAACGATAGTTAGCATAAATATGCAAGACAGTCGTGTTGTTGCTCGTCGGGGCTGACTGCTCAGCCCCTTGCCGCAGG
>ULNB01052939.1_pt1 | contig 21569 bp, 19 predicted proteins | sample 1951811 | NCBI WGS metagenome assembly ULNB01 (sample SAMEA4835566, study PRJEB28245) | human gut metagenome | biome: gut microbiome; material: fecal sample | place: Denmark | collected 2008
TAGAACGCATGATGATTCATTTTAAAAAGAACGAAGATTCATTTTAAAGACAATGATAATTCATTTTAAAGAGAATCATGAAAGCAAAGTAAACACATAGAAATGCAAGGCTATCTCAACTTTTTTACCTAACCGGCACATAATTGAAAAATTTTATGTAAGTTTGCACCAAATATACAACGAGGTATGACAGACAAGATCAGAATCAAAGACATCGCAGAAAAAGCCGGTGTGTCAGTAGGGACAGTAGACAGGGTACTACATAAACGCCCGAACGTATCAAAGAGTGCCTTGGCGAAAGTAGAGAAGGTTCTCCAAGAGATCAACTACAGGCCCAACATGTATGCGAGTGCGCTTGCTTACAACAAGTCCTACACTTTTTACATGATTCTTCCTCAACACGACTCAGAGGCTTATTGGGAAGAGATCGAGGAAGGAGCTAAAAAAGCTGAAGACTACAGAAGGGACTTTCATATCCATCTTAAGATTCTCTTCTATGAAAGATTCAATGAAAAATCATACATTGACACGTATATGGGGTGCCTGAATGCGAACCCAGATGGGGTCGTCATCGTCCCTTACGAGTTGGAAATCACTCGCAAGTTCACGGACAAGCTCCACGAACGAAACATCCCGTTTGTCATGCTCGACTCTTACATGCCCGACTTAAGGCCGTTGACCTTTTATGGGCAGGACTCCTTTTGCAGCGGATATTTTGCCGCAAAAGTCCTGATGATGATCGCATATAAAGAGAAAGAGGTCATGCTCATGAAACAGATGAAAAACGGAAAAGTGGTGAGCAAGCAACAGGCCAACCGAGAGGTAGGCTTCCGGCATTACATGAAGGATCATTTCCCGGAAATCAAAATCTTGGAAGTCAACCTGCCTCTCGACAAGACAAGGGAAGAATACGACCTCATCCTGGAGGACTTCTTCACGAAGCACCCACTGGTACATCAATGCATCACGTTGAACTCAAGGGCTCATCTCGTGGGCGACTTCTTGCTGCGTTCCAATCGCCGGGACGTGCAGATCATGGGCTATGACATGGTAGGGAAGAATGTGGAATGCCTAAAGCAAGGAAGTATTTCTTTCCTCATCGCCCAACATGCTTATATGCAGGGATACTATTGCGTGGACGCATTGTTCCGCGCTATCGTCCTCAAGACGGAAATCAAGCCCGTCAACTACATGTCCATAGAACTCCTGATGAAGGAAAACGTAGATTTTTATAGACGAACTCAAATATAAACTAATCTGCAAATGGCACAATCAATAATCAAGATCAATCCCAAAGACACTGTGGTCGTATGCCTGCGACCCATGCACAAGGGAGAAAGGATCGAAGTAGATGGCAAAGCCATCGAAGTAAGACAGGATATCCCTGCAGGGCATAAGTTGCTCATCAGGGATACCACCCAAGGCGAAAACATCATCAAGTACGGTTACCCGATCGGGCATGCAAGGATCAACCTCATGGCAGGAGATTGGGTGAACGAGAACAACCTGAAAACAAACCTGTCAGGAACCTTGGATTATGCGTATCAGCCAGTTCATGAAAAGCTGGACATCCCCTTGGAAAAGAGGACATTCATGGGCTATCAACGCGCCAATGGAGAAGCAGGGACCCGCAATGAAATATGGATCGTCCCCACCGTGGGATGCGTCAATGGCATTGCTGAGAAACTGGTAGAAAGGCTGAAGGCAGAAACTCATGGCGAGGGGGTTGACGCGATCTTTGCCTGGCACCATAACTATGGCTGCTCACAACTGAGTGGAGATCATGAGAATACCAGAAAAGTATTGAGGGACATCGTACTCCATCCCAATGCAGGTGCCGTGCTTGTCCTGTCCTTAGGATGTGAGAACAACCAACCCGACAAGTTCATGCAGCTCTTAGGGAATTATGACAAAGACCGGATCAAGCTCTTAGTCACCCAAGATGTCAAAGGGGATGAACTTGAAGAAGGCATGAAAATTCTCCGCGGACTGTATGCGATTGCCAAGAACGACCGACGAACGGAACTGCCATTAAGCCATCTGCGCATCGGACTGAAATGCGGTGGATCTGACGGATTCAGCGGGATAACGGCCAATCCCTTGGTAGGCGAGTTCTCTGATTATCTGGTTGCACAAGGAGGAACGTCCGTGCTCACCGAGGTACCGGAAATGTTTGGGGCAGAGACCATCCTCATGAACCGTTGCCAGACCCCTGAGCTCTTCCATGAAACCGTACAGTTGATCAATGACTTTAAGGAATATTTCCTTTCCCATGGGGAACCCGTCGGGGAGAATCCGTCGCCAGGCAATAAGGCAGGAGGAATCTCTACCCTTGAGGACAAAGCCTTAGGATGCACGCAGAAATGTGGGCGCGCGCCCGTATGTGGTGTCCTGGAGTATGGGGACAGGCTCAAGGCGCATGGACTGAACTTGCTCTCTGCGCCGGGCAATGACCTCGTGGCATCTACGGCACTGGCTGCTGCAGGATGTCAGGTCGTACTTTTCACGACAGGTCGAGGCACTCCCTTTGGCACGTTTGTCCCCACCATGAAGATATCCACGAATGATGGACTTTTTCAGAGAAAGCCCAATTGGATCGACTTCAATGCAGGACAGCTATTGGATGGAATCAAGATGGGAGACCTTGTCAAAAGGCTGACTGATCGCATCATCGCCATCGCGAGTGGAGAAAAGACTAAAAATGAAATCAACGGCTATCGGGAGATCTCCATTTTCAAGAATGGAGTGACACTCTGACCGGTTAGACCATCAAGAGGAAGAAGATTTGGAGAAGATTGGCAACAAGAAAGGCATATTGGCTTTAAGCCCACTGATATTGTTTATCGTGCTTTATTTGGTCACTTCCATCATTGCTGGTGACTTCTACAAGGTACCTATCACCGTGGCGTTCATGGTATCGAGTATCTATGCGATCACGATCTCTGGTGGTCTGCCCTTAGCGAAGCGCATCACGACCTATAGTAGGGGCGCAAGTACGGACAACATGATGCTGATGCTATGGATCTTCGTGTTGGCAGGAGCCTTTGCCAACTCAGCCAAGCAAATGGGCAGTATCGACGCCACGGTCAATGCTACATTGAGCATCCTACCTGGTAACATGCTGTTAGCTGGTCTTTTCATCGCCGCTTGCTTCATTTCCCTATCCATAGGAACCAGTGTCGGGACGATTGTCGCACTGGCTCCTATTGCAGCAGGCTTAGCCCATTCCACGGGATCTGATGTCGCATTGATGACGGCTGTGGTCGTGGGAGGGTCTTTCTTCGGCGACAACCTGTCTTTTATCTCCGACACCACCGTAGCAGCAACGACCACACAAGAATGCAAGATGAGCGATAAGTTCCGCGTCAACTCATTTATCGTCATGCCTGCTGCCGCCGTGATCCTCATCGTCTATATTTTCTTAGGAGCCGACATCCCCTCTCCTGCGAATATCCCCCCGGTCAATTGGGTCAAGGTCATCCCTTATATCATAGTACTGATCACAGCCGTTTTCGGAATGAACGTGATGGCTGTGCTCACCTTAGGACTGGCACTTACCGGCATCATCGGCATCATAGACGGATCCTATGACATCTATAGCTGGTTCGGCGCGATGGGAGACGGCATCCTATCGATGGGAGAGCTGATCATCATCACCATGATGGCAGGAGGACTTTTGGAAATTATCCGGGAGAATGGCGGCATTGACTATATCATCCAAAAGATGATCGTACACATCAACGGCAAGCGAGGTGCAGAGCTGACCATTGGCATTCTTGTCGGACTGATCGATATCTGTACAGCCAACAATACGGTTGCCATCATCACCGTCGGAGGTATCGCCAAGCAAATCGGTGACCGCTATGGAGTTGACAACCGGAAGTGCGCCAGCATCCTTGATACCGTCTCCTGTTGTTTCCAAGGCCTCATCCCCTATGGGGCCCAACTGCTCATGGCAGCAGGACTGGCAAAGTTGAATCCCATCCAGATTCTCCCCTATCTTTACTATCCGCTCTGTATCGGCATTGCCACCTTGATCTCGATTTTAGCACGATATCCTAAACGGTATAGTTGACCCGACCTGTAAACATCATTGATAGCCATTTGGAGGAAACGATTATGAACATCATCCAGCAAAACTTCTTTGCACTACTCCATACAGGAGCCTTCGGTCGTGAGAATGGGCCCCTTGAGCCGATGTCACTCTATAAATGGAACAGATTATTCCAGATCATCAAAGAACAGAACGTGGCCTCATACGCCTTGAAAGGAACCAGGGGGCATCAGTACGATCCCTTAGTGAAAATACCCAAGGAATTCATCGACAATCTCACGAAATGCGCTGAACAAGAGCAAGACAACGCGGAGCCACCAGTCTTGACCAATTATTTCCTAGGACGACGACTCAAGAACATCCAAGAGAACGAGCGCCATACCATGGACGCATCCATGGACACCCTCCACCTCCTGAACATCATCGTCAGCAATGTCAGCGGAATGCTCAACAGAGGATTCCCGCTCAGAGGGATCATCAAATTAGGGTCTTTCCTCCGCAATCAAGGGGATAAGGTCGACTTTCTCAAGCTTGAAAAATGGCTAAAAACACTTCATCTGCAACGCTTGGCACAATTAGAGGGAAGCATTCTCATGGAGAAATTTAAGTTCGAGAAGGCAGAGATTCCTTTTGTCCATGAAGAAGAGCCTGCCGCAAGAAAGCTCTTGGAAAGGTCAATCAACCACACAGCGATGGACACGGCAGAGGAATGGCACTTTCGGCAAAGCCGATCCGGATTCGTGCATAACAATACCACCGTCCTCCGCAAAAACCTCAGGAGAAGCATGAGGTACATAGGATATGCGCCCTTGGAGACGATCAGCAATTTCATACACAACTTCACGAGGAGCCTATCCGAAATAGAGGAATAGTATAAATATTTGTAAAAATCGCTTTCTCATCGCGCCTTTTTTATTATCTTTGCATCTATGAATCGAATTATCATCATACTGATCAGCATATTTTCCTTCATGGCTGCCGATGCCCAAAGTAATCAGATCCAATGCGAGGATACCTGCCAACATATCCATGGCATTGACTTGAGCCATTATCAAGGCAATGTCTTTTGGGAGACCGTAGGTGACAACTCGAAAATGGAATATGTCTATCTGAAGGCTACGGAAGGTGGGGACCGTATTGATGACAAATACGAGACCAACATCGACTTGGCCCACAGATATGGATTGAAGGTGGGCAGTTACCATTTCTATCGACCCAAGATTGAGCAGGCTAAGCAATTGGCAAACTTTATGGCACAGTGTCGTCCGGGAGACCAGGACTTGATTCCCATGGTGGACATCGAGACCAAAAGCGGGCTCTCAACAGAAGAGTTCTGCGATTCGCTCTTCAAATTCCTGAAGCTCATAGAGAAGGCATACAAGCAGAAGCCTTTACTCTATACCTTCGCTAATTTCTACGACCATTATCTGTTGGGTAAGATCGACAATTACCATCTGATGATTGCCCAATATACCAAGCAGGAGCCTATCTTGGCAGATGAACGTGACATTACCATGTGGCAATACACCGGCAAAGGCCATCTCAATGGCATCAACGGGTTTGTAGACAAGAGTAGGTTTATGGGAAAGCATAAACTGAGAGAGATTAGATTCAGGCACCGATAGCGGGGAAAGGTCATGCGTAAGCTGTCCTTGTGACAGGCCCACCCCATCGGAAGATATCGCTCACCCAAGTGAGAAACAGATTTAGAAAGAAACAAGAAATATATAATTTATCAATTATGGCAATTATTAAATGTCCCGAGTGCGGTCATCAGATTAGTGACAAAGCACCTGTTTGTCCCTCATGTGGGGTTGAAATCGCTGGAAAGGTGATCAGATGCCCACAATGCGGTGAGGTATATTTCAAAGACCAAGAGATGTGCCCAAACTGTCATCATGCCACAACTACAGCCACACAGGCGCAGCAGCAGGCCTTCTCACCCCGCCCTGTCCATCCACAACCATCGTCCCAAGCTACGACTAAGCCCCAACAGGGCTATGAGCCAATGAACCATGAGACCAGTCGTTCGGAGATGCCTCCTGTCCCTCCTATCCCCACAGCTGCCCAACAGAACCCAGAATCACAGTCACCTAAAAAGAAAAGTCATACTGCCATCATCGTTGCATTCATCTTGGCATTGATCGTCTGTGGCATTTGCTTTTATTTCTATAGCAATGCCAAAAACGACAAAGAGCGGGAAGCTTATGAATACGCGATGAATAGTAGCGACCCTGCCGTACTGCAGAGCTATCTCGATACTTATACAGATGCCCCAGAGGAACACCGCGACTCCATTGAGGCACATATTGCCATGCTCAAGCAAATTGACCAAGACTGGACCAATGCTGTTGTCAGCGGTTCGAAAGCTGCTTTGGAGGATTATTTAGCCAAGCATCCAGACAGTCCACATAAGGCTGAGGCTCAGAACAAGATTGATTCCCTCGACTGGGCTCAAGCCTCGCAAGAGAACACGTTAGATGCCTATAAGCTCTATCTGAGTGAACATGAAAACGGGAGCCATGTGGATGAAGCAAACGATGCGGTCAAGGCCTTGAATGCCAAGACCGTCCAGCCTGAGGAGAAGGCCGCCATCACCACCATCTTCCGTCGCTTCTTCCAAGCCATTAACGCAAAGGATGAGAACAAGTTGACGGCAACGGTCAGCAATTTCATGACGTCCTTCTTAGGCAAGAGCGATGCCACAAGGGCTGATGTGATCACCTTCATGGACAAGATATACAAAGATGACATCACCAACATGAACTGGCATCTTAACAATGACATGAAAATTGATAAGAAAGAAGTCGGCGAAGATGAATATGAATATACAGTTAACTTCTCCGCTATACAAGACATAGAACGCACGGATCCAACGAAAGAGAAACAGGCTAAGTATAAAATCAATGCGAAAGTCGGTCCTGATGGTCAAATTACTTCTTTTAATATGATCAAGATCATCCAATAACGACCTGTCATCAGACAAGATAAAAAAACAAAGGGGATTGTAAGCAGAAAACTACAATCCCCTTTATCTTATTCCCGAGCGTCACGTCCTCATGATGCAGAGTCTGCTTTCATCTCCATCAGCAATCGCTTCTGATGGTCGGTAAGATGAGTAGGCAGTTTCACAACATAGGTAATGATGAGATCGCCAAAGGTTCCATCCCCACGGTCATACCCCTTGCCACGCAGACGTACCTTCGTCCCATTTTGCGTCTCCGGTTTAATCTTCAATTTCAATTTCTGACCATTACTCAGTTGAATGATAATGTCGCCACCCAACAAAGCAGTATACAAGTCAATATTGACATTTGCATTCATCTCCCCACTATGGCGCATCGTGGAACGACGCCCTGACGTGCCTGAGGAATGAAAGCCAGAACCAGAGCCAAACAGAGTCTCAAAGAAATCGGAGAAGCCACTACCGCCATTGCCGAAATGGCTAAAGTCGAATCCTTCAAAAGGCGACCCACCACCTGAGGAACTCCAATGATACGTAGCCCCTTCCGGTCCACCGGCACCGCCTCCTGCCTGTTCAAAGGCCTCAGCCTCCTTCCACTTCTCACCGTACTGATCATATTTCTTACGCTTCTCGGGGTCATTGATGACATCAAAAGCCTCATTCAGCGCTTGGAATTTTGCCTTTGCCTTAGGATCATCAGGATGAAGATCTGGATGGAACTGCTTGGCACGCTTCAGATAAGCCTTCCGAACATCCTTCTGAGGGATATTTTTATCGACTCCTAAAATCTTGTAATAATCTATAAATGCCATATTTTTACCTCCTATTTTAAGAAAAGAGCAAGCAAAAAGTATGCCGGACAACATTTTTTTGTACCTTTGCATCAAATTATTATAAAGATGAAAAGACTCATAGTTGCGCTCCTCTCGGCGCTCTGTTTGAATATTCCTGCAATGGCAAAGACAAAGACGGTTACACTGAGATTAGTAGAGACCAGTGATGTCCATGGTAGTTTCTTCCCTTACGACTTCATCAACCGAAAGCCCAAGAAAGGGAGCTTAGCAAGAGTGGTCACCTATGTTAAAGGTCTCCGCCAAACGTATGGCAAGAACCTGATCTTGGTAGACAATGGAGATATCCTCCAAGGACAGCCCGTTTGCTATTACTACAATTACGTGAAAACCGACCAACCCAATATTGCTGCATCCATTATCAATTACATGCAATATGACGCGGAGGCTGTGGGCAACCATGATATTGAAACCGGGCATCCCGTATATGACAAATGGTTCAAGGAGGTGAAATGCCCCATGGTAGGTGCCAATATCGTGGATGTCGAGACAGGTCAGCCCTATGTCAAGCCTTATACCCTTCTCAGGAGGGATGGAGTGAAGATAGCTATCTTGGGAATGATCACGCCTGCTATTCCCAACTGGCTCAATGAAAGTCTATGGAAAGGGCTCCGGTTTGACGATATCGTTAAATCCGCGTCCTATTGGGTCCATTATCTTCAGGAAAACGAGCATCCAGATGTGATCGTCGGACTATTCCATTCTGGGAAGGAAGGAGGCATCAAGACTGAAGGGTATGAGGAAAACGAGTCGATGGACGTTGCCAAAGAGGTACCTGGCTTTGATCTTATTTTCTATGGGCACGACCATACCTGCCATCAGGATGTCATCAAGAACAAATGGGGGAAGGATGTCGTATGTCTCGACCCAGCCAACAATGCCTATCATGTGAGCGATGCTACCATCACGCTTCAACTTCAAGACGGGAAGGTGACTCACAAAGATGTCAAGGGAACGATCGTTGATGTCACAGGGCTGGAGGTTGACAAGGATTTTATCCAGCATTTCCAACCCAATATCGATAGTGTAAATGCCTTCGTAAACCGTAAGATTGGAACTTTCGAGCATACGATTACTACCCGGGATTGTTTCTTCGGAAGTTCAGCCTTTACCGACTTCATCCATAACATGCAGTTGAAACTCACGGGGGCTGACATTTCCTTTAATGCCCCATTATCCTTCGATGCAAGTATCCAGCAAGGGGACGTGCACGTAAGCGACCTCTTCAACTTATATAAATATGAGAACCAAGTATACATGCTTCGCATGACAGGCAAGGAAATCCGCCAATACTTGGAAATGAGCTATGACCTGTGGGTAAACACGATGAAGAGTCCTAACGACCATATCATGCTCCTAAACGAGGAAGCGAAAGGAGACATGCAACGATATGGCTTTAAAAACCTTACGTTCAATTTCGACAGTGCTGCAGGCATTGATTATACAGTGGATGTCACGAAACCAAATGGCCAGAAAGTCAAAATTCTGAAAATGAGCAACGGAAAGCCATTTGACGAAGAGGCATGGTATCTGGTAGCCATGAATAGTTATCGTGGCAATGGCGGAGGTGAATTACTGACGAAAGGAGCTGGGATCCCCCATGATGAGATTCTGAAACGTATCGTTTTCGAAAGCAAGCATGACCAGCGTTACTATCTCATGGAAGAAATAGAAAAAGCCGGAACCATCAACCCACAACCCAATAACAACTGGAGATTTGTACCAGACGAATGGGCACGTCCTGCAATTGCGCGGGACAGAGCCTTGATCTTTAGTCAGAAATCTATCATGGAGAAATAAAAGCAATGGAAAAGAAATATTGGTTTGTATTCTGCAAAGGTGACGTGATGATAGAAAAGGTTGCCAACGGTGGTGGCTATACCATCCCTTTTAGTGAAGAACCGCCCGTAGAAACAAAGCCTTGGACCAACTTCCACCGAATCACTCCTTTCGAGGATGGGACGGAAGTCATGACATTCAACATAGACCAGCCTGTCACTGACATCCCACAATATGAGATGTGTGGATTGCGCTCCTCTTATTACAAGTTACCTCTTGAGCTCTACTTAAAAGCAGGCAAATGTCAGGAGATCCTCTATTGGGACCACAACACCAAATACTGCGGGGTTTGTGGAGCTCCCATGAAGATGAACACGGATATCTCCAAGAAATGCCCAAACTGCGGAAAGGAAATCTTCCCTTCTCTTGCAACAGCCGTGATCGTACTGATCCAGAGAGGGGACGAGGTGCTCTTGGTTCATGCGAAAAACTTCCGAAGCAATTTCTACGGACTCGTTGCTGGATTTGTAGAGACAGGAGAAACCCTGGAAGAAGCAGTCTATCGTGAAGTCCGTGAGGAAACGGGACTGACAATTACCAATCTTAAATACTTCGGAAGTCAGCCATGGCCTTATCCAAGTGGACTGATGGTGGGGTTCTTCGCTGATTATGTAAGTGGGGAAATCACGATCCAGCAAAGCGAACTGCGAGATGGAGGATGGTATCATCGTCAACATTTGCCAACCATCCCCGAAAAACTCAGCATCGCCCGGAAACTGATTGATGCTTGGCTCAACTCCTTTGAAGAGAAAGACCGTAAGAAAGCAGGACAATAATAGCTTAGTCCTTATAATCCACTTTCACGACAACGACACGAATGTGTTGGTCACTTGTCTTCGGGGAGTTGACCTTGGCCATATGCCAGTCACCGGGGAAGAAGATAAAGAAATGCTTGGGATCACTATCCAAGAACTTTGTCCTTTTGACATCATAGTCATAATGGATAGCATCTGGCTTGTAACTACAATTCGGCTTACTCGTCAGATGGTCTAAAATGCCAAAGCGTTCCACACCCTTCACAACATATTGAAAGTCGATATGATGATAATGGCTCTCACTGCCCCGTTTCTCTAAAGGTCCATTCACATCATCCTCCACACTCGCCACCAAAGAAGACCCCTCGATAGGGTGCCTCCCTTTGGACAAAGCCAACAAGTCGGTTCGAGCCAGCCATTGGAACAACACTTTCCATTGCCCTGGGTTCTTCTGATATTGCAAATAGAACTCTGTCGCATTTACGCTGGGATCAGGATCTGCTCCTTGGAATCCATTACGCCACTCCCCACCTTTGAGCCATTTCTTGGCTTTCTTATTCAAAGTTCGATCATGATAGACACGCGTATAGTAACCTTTTGCGCTCGGAACTTCACCCCGCTGTCCTTGGACAGGAACCACCAATGCAAGCAAAAGCAAAATAAAGAGGATAACCAGTTTTTTCATGATTTGTTCTAAGTTAGATCTGGAGCGGTAAACGGGACTCGGACCCGCGACCTTCGGCTTGGGAAGCCAACGCTCTACCAACTGAGCTATTACCGCAATCACTGTTTTAGGAAAATATGGAGCCGATACTCGGACTCGAACCGAGGACCTATTCATTACGAATGAATTGCTCTACCAACTGAGCCATATCGGCACATACTTGTGCGAATGCGGATGCAAAGGTAATCGTTTTTTTTAGAAGCACCAAATATTTAACGTCATTTTTTCTAAATAACAACATAAACTTTTGATGTTATCATAATTTTTCCTTACTTTTGCAGGCGATTGAGGTTAAGAACGGCCCATAAGAAAATGAAGATACTTATTACAGGAGCAGCAGGTTTCATTGGCTCAAAATTAGCATACGAGCTCACCAAGCGGGGAGACGAGGTTGTCGGGATTGATAATCTCAATGATTATTATGACGTCCGTCTGAAAGAGGCGAGACTGAAATTCTTTGGTAATGGTTGGCGCTTTATTCGCATGGATATCGCAGATAAGGAAGCTATCGACCGCCTTTTCGACGAAGAACGATTCGATCAGGTCATGAACTTGGCCGCACAAGCAGGCGTACGCTATTCCATTGTCAATCCTTATGCTTACTTAGAGAGTAACATACATGGATTCCTCAATATTTTGGAAGCATGCCGCCATCATCAGGTGGGATACCTTGTGTATGCCTCCTCCAGCAGTGTCTATGGAATGAACACCAAAGTGCCATTCAGCGAGGACGACATTGTGACCAGTCCTGTGAGCCTCTATGCAGCCAGCAAGAAAAGTGACGAGCTGATGGCGCATGCCTATTCCAAGCTCTACGGCTTCGCCACCACTGGTTTGAGATATTTCACGGTCTATGGTCCTTGGGGGCGTCCCGACATGGCACCGTTCAAGTTTACCAAACTCATTCTTGACGGTCAGCCCATCCAAGTGTTCAACCATGGCAACCTGAGTCGCGACTTCACCTACATTGATGACATTGTAGAGGGCACAGTCAAAGTGATAGACAAGCAGCCCGTGGCAAGTGAATGCCCCCATCAAGTTCCTGCCCAAATCTATAATATAGGTTGCTCCCACCCGATTCCCTTGATGGATTTCATACACGAAATAGAATGTGCTTGCGGCAAAGAGGCTAAAAAGGAATTCATGCCTATGCAGCAAGGGGATGTCTATCAGACCTATGCAGACACTTCGAAAATGGAGAAGGCATTTGGGTATAGACCACAGATAGAACTACATGAAGGGATCCAAAGACTTGTGGAATGGTACATGAGTCCTCTGAACCCTCTCTCATAAAGACAAACATATAAAAGGTATAGATATGATAAATCATGATATAAAAATAGCAGTAGCAGGAACAGGCTACGTAGGATTAAGCATTGCCACTCTGCTCAGCCAACATCATCAGGTAAAAGCCGTTGATGTGATCCCTGAAAAAGTAGATATGATCAATCACCGTCAATCTCCGATCCAAGATGAATACATTGAGAAATATCTGTCAGAGAAAGACCTCTGCCTCGAAGCAACTCTCGATGGCGCCTCTGCCTATCAGGATGCTGACTTTGTCGTCATAGCCACACCCACCAACTATGACCCTGTCAAGAACTACTTTGATACCAGCCATGTAGAAGAGGTGATTGAACTGGTAAAGAAGGTCAACCCTAACGCCATCATGGTTATCAAGTCGACGATACCCGTAGGATACACCGCAAGTATCCGCAAGAAATACCAATGTGACAACATCATCTTTGCGCCGGAATTCTTACGCGAAAGCAAAGCCCTTTACGACAACCTTTATCCAAGTCGCATCATCGTGGGTCGACCAGAGGGAGACAAGCGCTTAGACCAGGCAGCCCATACCTTTGCCGCACTTCTCCAAGAGGGTGCCGTGAAAAAAGACATACCGACACTATTCATGGGACTCACAGAGGCAGAGGCAGTCAAGCTTTTTGCCAACACTTATTTAGCACTTCGTGTCAGCTATTTCAACGAGCTGGATACCTATGCAGAGATGAAAGGCCTCAACACCAAAGACATTATTGATGGTGTGGGATTAGATCCGCGCATCGGCACCTTCTACAATAATCCGTCCTTTGGATACGGAGGATATTGCCTGCCAAAAGATACGAAGCAATTGCTGGCCAATTATGCAGACGTACCCGAAAACCTGATCCAAGCCATTGTAGAAAGCAACCGCACCAGAAAGGATTTCATTGCGAACCGAGTATTGGAGAAAGCGGGATACTATACTGCCAATGGCAGGTGGAATGAGAAGATGGAACATCCATGCATCGTGGGCGTGTACAGGCTGACGATGAAAAGCAACTCCGATAACTTCAGGCAAAGTAGCATACAAGGTGTCATGAAAAGGATCAAGGCAAAAGGTGCTACCGTCATTGTCTATGAGCCTACCCTAAAAGACGGGGACACATTCTTTGGCAGTAAGGTCGTTAACGATCTCGAGACTTTCAAGAAACAATGTCATGCCATCATCGCCAACCGGTATGATCCATGCCTTGATGATGTCAAGGAGAAGGTCTATACGCGTGATATCTTCAGAAGAGACTAATGGACATAGAGACAGTCACAACTCAAAATGTTAATCCCGACACATGAAAATACTCCAGAACTTACCCTTGGAGACTGTTTTCTCTGCCATCCAGGCTGAAAATGGTGATTATGACTTGATCTATTCCGATCAGGTCACATTACAGCCGCTCGACAAGCCCGCCCTCTTGCATCATTCCCTTATCATACATTGTGACAAAGGATATCTGAAAGGCACCTATCATAAGCAGGAGATCACGTTCAAGAAGAATGAATTTGCCTTCTTGCCATACGGAGAACAGATTGGCATCCATCAAATCTCAGACGATTTCTCCTATCAGGCAATATGCCTCACGCCAGAATTCATCAAGAAGATCGGAACGAAAATACCCAATCATTTCCGCTTCCATATCTCAAAGAATCCTATTTACAGGACTTTGCCCCAAGAAGAGGAGATCCTTGTCAAGGTCATCCGATTGTTTAAGGATGTGATTGCCTACCAAGAAAACTGTAAGGCAGATTTGGTGACAGGCTATCTTACAATGCTGTTCACCATGTTCGTGAACATGCACTTTTTCAAGGAAGAAAAAATTGACATGCGCACTCGACCACAACATATCTATGAGGCATTCATTGAAGAGGTAAAAAGGCATCATCGCCAAGAGCATAACCTGTCCTTCTATGCGGATCGGTTGTGCATTACGAACGGGTATCTTGTCCGCGTGGCACGAAGTGTAGGACACACCACAGGTATCTCCGTTATTCGCTCTTTTCTAATCGACGACGCAAAGAGTCTATTGGAAGACAAAAAAGATATTACCATCGAGAATATCAGCAAGACATTAGGATTTCGTTCTCCAACCTATTTCTCAAGGTTTTTCAAAAAAGCCACAGGAATGACACCTGTTGAATTCAGGACCTCCTGTTCATGAAACAATCTTTTCCAATTCTGTAACAATAAGGGACAAAAATCAAGAAAGACTTGCATTTCCAAAGAAATTATTTTTTCTTTGCTAAAGAATTTGACGACATAAGCATAGAGATGACATGTTGATACGGGCGGATAACATCCATAAACGAAGTACGATGAGACGTTTCCACCCAAGAAAAAGAAACATTGGTCAAGAATAGGTGTAGCAATGCAAATGTCATAAAGACAAACGCATTGTCGTAGCATTTCCCTATTATTTTATTACTATTAATATATTTTTTGCGTAAAAGTAGTTATACCCGGGCTGTGAAGTTCGGGTTTAACGTTTTGCCTTTTACTGGTCACTGAGCGATACATGTACCGCATTTTCTTTGGTTCGCTTTCACGCACCTTTTCTTGCCATGGCAGTGATAAGCAAGCTTACTTCTGCTCATTTGGCTTAACGAAAACATATGAAAAGCGAAGGTATCATACAAAATTCTCTCGAGAATTTGATCTTATAGTAGATGTTTTGCCAAGCAAAAGCACAAGTGGTCCAATAAATTCTCGAGAGAATTTAGCAAAAGATGTGCTTTTCTTGTCAACCTTTGACAACCTTTGACAACCTAAAAACAGGTTGCAAGCCCGATGTACAAAGGGTTTTGACAACCTGTCAACCTATTACATAAAAATTCTCCAGTACAAAGATAGAAAAGCAGATAAGCGGAAGCAAGAATCTTAGCAATCATTTTTACAAACGTTTTCGTGAAGCCAAATGAGCAGAGCCAAGCTTATTTGAACTCTGCCATGGCGAGAAAACGAAGGATGAAATCCAAGCTATCTGTGGCTGTTTCATTTCATCATCGGAAAAGAAACCACAGGAAGAAAGTCTGTATCAACTGGCACTGTTGAACTCGTCCATTGCTAAACAGGTCCAAAGAAGATTTCGAAGTTTCGCACATCTCATCTCAATAAATTAAAAAAGCAGGAAAAGAATTGATGGTCTCATATATTTTTCTTACTTTTGCATCTAAAATCAACAGGATATAAAGCGTCAATTATGAACGTAATCAAAACAACCATCGAAGGTGTAGTCATTATTGAACCTCGTATCTTCCCTGATGAACGGGGATATTTCTACGAGTCATACAACCAGCAAGAATTCGATGAGAAGGTACGACCCGTGCGCTTCGTACAAGACAACCAGAGCAAATCGACGTATGGAGTGCTTCGTGGCCTTCATTTCCAGAAAGATGGGCATTCCCAAAGCAAGCTCGTCAGGGCTGTAGAAGGTCGGGTACTCGATGTTGCTGTCGACATCCGCAAAGGATCACCAACATTCGGACAACATGTGGCAGTAGAATTGTCAGCCGAGAACCAAAGGCAATTTTTTATCCCGAAAGGATTTGCACATGGATTCTCCGTCCTCAGCGAAACGGCTGTGTTCCAATACAAATGCGATGAGTTCTACTGCCCCGAGAGCGAGGGTGCCATTGCTTGGGATGACCCCGCCCTACATATCGACTGGAAAATACCAGCTGAGAAGGTAATCTTGTCCCCAAAGGACTCCCATCATCTTCTGCTTAAAGACTCTGATTACCTTTTCGATTACGGAAAGGACTATTATCGATTGTAAAGAATGGATCCATCCTTACGATAGTTTATAAGATAAAATATCATGAATATATTAGTGACAGGTGCCAATGGACAACTTGGCAATGAAATCCAACGGGTTTCCAAGAACAGTAACGACCATTATATCTTCACGGATGTCTGCGAAGGCTACCGCCATCTTGATATCACGAACCTGCAAGATATCCGTGCATTGGTAGAAGAAGAGAATGTGAAATGCATCATCAATTGTGCGGCATGGACCAATGTTGACAAGGCAGAGAGTTGTCCCGACCTTGTAGAGACCCTGAACGCAGACGCCCCGGAACACCTTGCCATTGCCATGAAAGAGGTCGATGGCTTGTTAGTCCATATCAGCACAGACTATGTCTTCGGAGGCATTGCATACAACACTCCCTGCAAAGAGGACCAAAAGGGAACTCCTACGGGTGTCTATGGACTGACGAAACTACATGGTGAGCAAAAGATCATTGCCTCTGAGGTCAAGCACCTAATCATCAGGACGTCATGGCTGTACTCTGAATTCGGGCATAACTTCCTGAAGACCATGCTCAACCTCACGTCAACCCATACGCAACTGAAAGTAGTCTTTGACCAATGCGGTACGCCCACTTATGCAGGTGATCTTGCTAACGCCATCTTCGACATCATCGAGCATAGGAAATACGAAGGGAATGAAGGCATCTACCATTTCTCCAACGAAGGGGTATGCTCATGGTATGACTTTGCCAAGAAAATCGCATCCTTGGCAGGACATCAGCAATGTGACATACAACCTTGCCACAGTGATGAGTTTCCATCACCCGTCACCCGCCCTGCTTATTCCGTCCTCGACAAGACGAAGATCAAGAAGACTTTCGGCATCCAGATTCCCTATTGGGAGGACGCGCTCATCACCTGCATGAAAAACATGGGTGGTTGCTCAGGATGTCATAACATATAAAAAGTAAAAGTGTCGCCAAAATAAGGATCTATGAAGAATATCGTATGTTTCATCTTAAAAGACAAGCAACCATGAACTATAAAAGAAGCATTATCATCACAGGCGGAGCAGGATTCATCGGCTCCCATGTCGTTAGACTGTTCGTCAACAAATATCCAGATTACCATATCATCAATCTGGACAAATTGACCTACGCAGGTAATCTTGCCAATCTCAAGGACATTGAGGATCAACCTAATTATACCTTTGTCAAAGGTGATATCTGTGACTTTCCCCTGATCAACCGCCTGCTGCCAGAATATCAGGTAGATGGAATCATCCACTTGGCTGCCGAAAGCCATGTCGACCGTTCCATCAAAGACCCTTTCACCTTTGCGCATACCAATGTTATGGGAACGTTAACCCTCCTGCAAGCTTGCAAGCTCTATTGGGAATCCTTGCCCGAGGGATATGAAGGGAAACGCTTCTACCATATCTCGACGGATGAGGTGTACGGTGCCCTTGACATCACCCATCCTGAAGGTATCGAGTCGCCATTTACCACGAAGGCCTCTTCTGCCCATCACCATGCCTACGGGACTCAGTTCTTTACAGAAGAAACCAAATACCAGCCTCATAGCCCCTACTCTGCTTCCAAGGCTTCTTCCGACCACTTCGTACGCGCCTTCCACGACACATATGGACTGCCTACAATCGTGACCAACTGCTCAAACAACTACGGTCCCTATCAATTCCCAGAAAAGCTCATTCCACTTTTCATTAATAATATCCGTCATCATAAACCGTTGCCTGTTTATGGAGAAGGACAAAACGTACGCGACTGGTTATATGTAGAAGACCATGCACGCGCCATTGACCTGATCTTCCATCAAGGACAAATTGCCAATACCTATAACATCGGGGGCTTTAACGAATGGAAGAACATCGACATTGTCAGACTACTCATCAAAACCACCGACCGTCTATTAGGGAGAAAAGAAGACGAAGACCTGTCGCTGATCACCCATGTTGCCGACAGAAAAGGGCATGACCTACGATATGCCATTGACTCTCGCAAACTGCAAAGGGAACTTGGCTGGGAACCCAGTCTGCAATTTGAGGAAGGAATCGAAAAGACCGTGCTGTGGTATCTCAGCCATCAGGACTGGATGGACAACGTTACTTCAGGCGACTACCAAAAATACTACGAGAATATGTACGGGAATAGATAATTGTCAATCTTACCTTATTAAGTAAAATTAACGCGTTTTGAGAACAACGTGCATGTATTTTTTGTAATTTTGCATTGTTTTAGGTATAATATTTGTTATTAGCTTGAAAATCAAGCAGTTAGAAGATTAAGGTTGAAAGATGAGACAATTAAAGATTCAGAAAAGCATCACCAATCGTTCGAGTGAGGCATTGGACAAGTATCTCGTAGAGATTGGGCGTGCGCCACTAATTTCCATAGACGAAGAAATCGAACTAGCTCAGAAAATCAAGAAAGGTGGAAAAGAAGGGGAAAGGGCTAAGGACAAATTGGTGACAGCCAACTTGCGGTTTGTCGTATCTGTAGCCAAGCAATATCAGCATCAAGGACTTACGCTCACCGATTTGATCGATGAGGGCAATATAGGCCTGATCAAGGCTGCCCAGAAATTTGACGAGACACGAGGATTCAAGTTCATCTCATACGCTGTATGGTGGATACGTCAGAGCATCCTGCAAGCCATCGCTGAGCAGAGCCGTATCGTGCGCCTCCCGCTGAACCAGGTTGGTTCCCTGAACAAGATCAATCACGAAATTAATAAGTTTGAGCAGGAAAACCAGCGGCATCCTTCCGTATCGGAACTTTCAGACGCTACTCATCTTGATGAGGAGAAAATTGGGCAAAGTCTGATGGCTGACGGTCATCACGTCAGCATTGATGCTCCTTTCCAAGATGGTGAAGATAACTGCATGTTGGATGTAATGCCGAGCGGCGATGACAGTAGGACCGACCGGCAGGTTGACCATGAGAGCATGGCGCAGGAATTAAACTCCGTGCTCAATAAGGTCTTGAAAGACAGGGAGATTACTATTATCCGTGAATGCTTCGGTATCGGTTGCCACGAGAAAGGACTTGAAGAGATTGGTGACCAGTTAGGTCTCACACGCGAACGTGTGCGCCAGATCCGCGAGAAAAGTATCGCCAAGCTCCGCGACAGTGGCAATGCAAAGATCCTGATGAAATATTTGGGATAGTTCAGCGATCGTGTCTAAAAAAAAGACATTTTTTCAAACCTGATAAAATCCCTGCCTTTTTGATGGAGGTAGGGATTTTTTTTGTACCTTTGCTGATATGGAGAAAGCGAAGATACGTTACATGGTTGTCCTACTGTTGGTCGGACTCTTGTCCAACAGTAGGATATCAGCAAGGGTACGACCGGATACCCTCATGTTGAAACGCGTCTTTAGCTACAAAGAGAAGTATATCACGACACACGCCTTTGAACCTCAGATCACTTATACCTACCAGCGTTCAACCATTAAGATCAACAAACGGAATATAATCCTATTGGCTGTCCCTTCCATGTACGCAGTTGCCCATGGCGGTAACCGAGAATATATCACAGAGGATTATAACAAGGTTATTTTCGATGAGCCAAATGTCGCCAACTCAAGGACACTCGTCAGGTTCACGACAATCCCGCACAAGCGCAAGACATTGCCTACCCTGCTGAAATACCTCACGCCGAGGATCTACGACGAGACCATGATAGAGAACTCCATGCTGTCTCCTTTCAACCGCAACAATAAGATCTACTATAAATATAAGGTGTCTTTTCTCTTCAATGGAACGGCAAGGGTCGAGTTCCGCCCGAAGACTGACAATACGCAACTCCTTCGGGGATACGCGCTGGTTGACTATGAGACGGGAAGGGTCAGGACCTGCAAGTTGCAAGGAGAATATGACATGGTGAGGTTTGAATTGCTGATGAACATGAATAAGGGTGGATACAAATCCCTGCTGCCAGTAGACTGCGACCTGAATGCCACATTTAAGTTCATGGGAAACAATACCTCCGCCCATTATAAGGCATATTACCTCATGCCACAGCTGCTCAACGATTCCTTAAGCAATAGCAACGACTACCCGCTGATCGAGCGGGTCAGACCAGATACACTACTGCCTTGGGAGAACAAGATCTACGACCGGTATTTTGAGGAAAAGAGCAGGAAGGACAGTATCGAATCAAGACAGGAGAAGAAAAAGGATGCCTTCAAGACCTTTATGTGGGATATCATCGGTGACCATTTGGTGAACCGCATTAAAAGAACTTTCGGGACGAATAACCAGGGCTATCTTCGTATCAACCCTCTTTTAAACCCGCTCTACCTGGAATATAGCCATTTGCGGGGACTGACTTATAAGTTTGATGTCAGGATGGCCTATAACTTCTCTGCAGAACAGGAGCTATCCCTGCGTATCAAGGCTGGATATTCAATCAATCAGCATTATTTCTATTACCAATTCCCTCTGATGTATTACTACAACAAGAAGCGAAATGGATACCTCTTGGTCGAAGGGGGTAATGGGAACAAGATCCGTAATACCCTTGTCGTAGACAAGTTACGCGACACAGGTCCGTACACAGCCAACTGGGATGCGAGGAACGTGGATGTCTTCGACGATAAATATCTCAAGATCGTCAACAACAACGACCTGTCGGATCAGTGGAGCCTCCAAGTGGGGGTCATCACGCACAAGCGTATGCCGGTAAACAGGGAGCCCTACGAGAAATCCGGGAAATCCATCTCCTATCGTACCTTGGCTCCCTTGTTTGAACTGGAATATCGCCCGATGGGATGGAAAGGCCCTATCATCACGCTCGACTATGAAAGGAGCATTGCCAACATCCGCGCTTCCAATATCCGGTATGAGAGATGGGAATTAGACGGGCAATACCTCCTCCACCTGAAACGGTTGCAGACCGTCTCCATGCGATTAGGATCCGGAGTCTACACCAATCAATACAAGGATTCTTACTTCCTTGACTTCACCAACTTCAGGGAAAACAACATCCCTGGGGGATGGAATGATGAATGGAGCGGGGAATTTGAATTGCTCAGTTCCTATTGGTACAACAACTCCAATTACTATGTCAGGGCCAATGTTACCTACGAGACGCCGATGTTGCTAACAAGCTGGGTACCTTTAGTAGGGCATTTCATCGAAACAGAACGGCTCTATGTCAGCGCCTTGAGTGTCAAGCACCTATGCCCTTATGCAGAATTCGGCTATGGCTTTACTACTCGACTGTTCTCCATGGGACTGTTCGTCGCCAACAAGAAATGGAAATTCGACGGGTTCGGTTGCAAAGTGGGATTTG
>ULNB01053586.1_pt1 | contig 21469 bp, 14 predicted proteins | sample 1951811 | NCBI WGS metagenome assembly ULNB01 (sample SAMEA4835566, study PRJEB28245) | human gut metagenome | biome: gut microbiome; material: fecal sample | place: Denmark | collected 2008
CCGACAAAAAACTATCTCAACGAGAAAAGTGTAAGCTATTTTTCCGCCGGAAACGCCAAAAATGTTCGCCAATACAAAAGTATTGCCTGTGATTTTTGACGTCCCCGACAAAAAACTATCTCAACGAGAAAAGTGTAGGCTATTTTTCCGCCGGAAACGCCAAAAATGCTCGCCAATACAAAAGTATTGCCTGTGCTTTTTGACGCTCCTGACAAACATTATCTAAACGATAACGTTATAGCTAAATTTATTTAAACATTTTAATTATGACAATAATAAACAGAGGAGGATATATAATGAGCAAAGGAAAATTTTACATTACTACCGCTATTGCTTACACCTCGCGCAAGCCGCATATCGGCAACAGCTACGAGATTGTAATGACCGATGCAATAGCAAGATACAAGAGACTGCAGGGGTACGATGTTTTCTTCCAGACCGGTACTGATGAGCACGGCCAAAAGATTGAGGAGATCGCCGCTGCCGAGGGCATCACGCCGAAGCAGCACGTTGACCGTGTTGCAGGCGAGATTAAGGCAATCTGCGACCTTTTGAACACTACCTACGATAAGTTCATCAGAACGACCGACCCCGACCACGAAAGGGTTATTCAGAAGATTTTTAAGAAGCTCTATGATCAGGGCGATATTTACAAGGGTCACTATGAGGGAATGTACTGCACGCCTTGTGAATCATTCTGGACGGAATCGCAGCTTGTTGACGGTAAGTGTCCGGACTGCGGCCGTGAGGTTAAGCCTGCCCGTGAGGAGGCGTATTTCCTCAAGCTTTCAAAGTATCAGAAACAGCTTGAAGAATACATTGAGACTAACGAGAACTTTATCTATCCCGAAAGCCGAAAGAAAGAGATGCTAAATAACTTCATCAAGCCGGGTTTACAGGATCTTTGTGTTTCAAGAACCTCTTTTAAGTGGGGTATCCCCGTTGATTTTGACCCGAAGCATGTTGTCTACGTTTGGCTTGACGCTCTCGCAAACTATATTACGGGTATCGGCTACGATCCCGACGGTTCAAGCGAGCAGTATAAGAAATACTGGCCTGCCGACGTTCATATAATCGGAAAGGATATCGTCCGTTTCCACACAATATATTGGCCGATTATGCTTATGGCTCTCGGCGAGCCGCTCCCGAAGCAGGTTTTCGGTCATCCATGGCTTCTTTTCGGCACGGACAAGATGTCAAAATCGAGGGGCAACGTTATCTATGCAGACGACCTTGTTGAGCTTTTCGGTGTTGACGCAGTAAGGTATTATCTGCTTGCCGAAATGCCCTATGCTTCAGACGGTTCAATCACATATGAGAACATGATAGAGCGTTACAACTCCGACCTTGCAAATACACTCGGCAACCTCGTTAACAGAACGATTGCCATGACGAACAAGTATTTTGACGGCGTTGTTCAGCCGGGCGACGTAACGGAGGAGCTTGACGACGAGCTGAAAACCCTTGCGGTTGAGACTGTCGGAAAGGTTGATAAGCTCCTGTCCGAATACAGAGTCAGTGACACGCTTGATGCAATTTTCACGCTTGCAAAGCGTTGCAACAAATATATTGACGAGACAGCTCCGTGGGCCCTTGCAAAGGACGAGAGCAAGAAAGCTCGTCTCGGCACCGTGCTTTACAATCTGCTTGAAAGCATTCGCTTTGTAGCGGTTCTTCTCTCTCCGTTCCTGCCCGAAACATCTGAAAAAATTCTTTCTCAGATGAACACGGATATCAAGGATTATGATTCGCTTTCCGCATTCGGCGCACTCAAGGCCGGTACTGTTGTAGGTAAGGCCGAGCCGCTTTTTGCAAGAATTGACGCAAAGGAAATGTTTGAGAAGATTGAAGCGAGAGCCAAAGCTGCTCAGGAGGCTGCCAAGGAGGAAAACGCCGAGGTTGAGGAGGCCGAGGGCCTTGCAAAGATCGGTATTGAAGACTTCTCCAAGGTTGAGCTTAAGGTTGCTGAAATCAAGGACTGTGAGCCGATCAAAAAAGCTAAGAAGCTTTTGAAGCTTACGCTTGACGACGGCAGCAAAACGCCGAGAACCGTTGCGAGCGGAATCGCAAAATGGTACAAGCCCGAGGAACTTATCGGTCACAAGGTAATTGTTGTTTCCAATCTTAAGCCTGCCGTACTCTGCGGCATTGAGAGCAACGGAATGATTCTTGCCGCCGACGCAGGCGACGAGGTAAAGGTCGTATTTGTTGACGGTATGCCGAACGGAGCGAAGATAAGATAATGTATCGTTCAATTTTTGACACACACGCCCATTATGACGATGAAAAATTCGATGAGGACAGAGACGAGCTTTTGGCATCCCTGCCCTCGAAGGGTGTTGTGAATATAATCAACTGCGGCTGTGATCTTGCGTCGAGCCTTAAAAGCGTCGAATTCTCCGAGAAATACGATTATTTTTATTCTGCTGTCGGAATTCATCCGAGCAATATCACGGACGCTTCTTACGGAGAGCTTGAAAAAATCAGGGAGCTTTATTCGCACCCGAAGTGCATTGCCGTCGGCGAAATAGGACTGGAATATCACTACGATTTTGTTCCGAAGGATAAACAGCTTGACATTTTTGAAAAGCAAATCGTGCTTGCAAACGAGCTTGATTTGCCCGTTATCGTTCACGACCGTGAAGCACATGAGGACACAATGAACCTCTTGAAAAAGTATAAGCCCAAGGGAGTTGTGCATTGCTTCTCCGGAAGTGCCGAGATGGCAAAAGAGGTGCTGAAGCTCGGCATGTATATCGGTTTCGGCGGTGCAGTTACGTTCAAGAACGCACGCAAACCGCTTGAGGTTGCCGAAATTGTTCCCGATGACAGACTATTGCTTGAAACAGACTGCCCGTACATGACGCCCGTGCCGTTCAGAGGTCAGCGCAACTCGTCGGATTTGATTGAATATTCCGCCGAAAAGCTTGCCGAGGTCAGACATACCGACACGCAAAAGCTTATCGACACGGCCAACGAAAACGCACGCAGACTTTTTAGAATTTAATAAAATTAAAGGCTATGACGAGATGAAAAATCTTGCCATAGCTTTTTTGTTAGCTTGTAAATAGAGTTTTCTACAGGGGATTTATTGTTAATAATATTTTTTAATAAATATTATTTGTTCTCTTGTAATCTCTTATGAACTATATAATCAATCTTATTGCAAACTGCGTCAAAATAATTATTTATATCGTAATTTGAAAATCTTAAAACTTCCAAACCAATTGAATTCAATTTTTCGGTTCTTTTGCTGTCGAGAGAAATATTATGGCCATAATAATGCTGTGAACCGTCAATTTCTATAATCAACTTGGCTTTATAACAATAAAAATCAACTATAAAACAGTCTATTGCTTTTTGGCGTTGAAATCTTATCGGATAAGTCCGCAAAAATTCATACCAAAGCTTGTTCTCTTGTGGAGTGGCATTGCACCGTAGCTTTTGAGCATTCTTAATTAAATCGTGCTTATAATATATCATATTTTAACTCCCTCAGTCAGCTTCGCTGACAGCTCCCCCGGAGGAGGAGCCCAAATATAACTTTAACGTTATAGTATTCTGTATTTTAAACATTATTTCGGTTAGACATTTTATGTTAAAAATAATATAAATATATGTTTTAGGATATATTTGTGTTTTTTATAAATGAAAGTCTGAAAAGCAGTGTCTCTTTAAGACATTTGTAGAAATTTCCTTTGCATTGGGCTCCTCCTCCGGGGGAGCTGGCGGCGTAGCCGACTGAGGGAGTAAGGATCCATCAGATTTACACTTCCTCTATTACTTATTGATGCAAAGATTCAACAATCACTTAACCCGTTTATACAAATCCAGTGTGGCGGCGCAGCGTGCATTGTCGTCCTTGCAGCCTGTTACAATAATTATATATGTCTTGCCGTTCTTCTCAAAAACAGATATCAGGCAATAACCTGCGCTGTCGGTCGTGCCGGTTTTTCCGCCGATGTAGTCCTTGCAATAGTAGGGACTTTTCGGGTCAATGAGCTTGATGTGATTTTTCCACGTTATGCTGCCGCCTGCGGCGAAAGTGACCTTCGTCTCTGTGACGGAAATAATTTTTTTGATGCTCTGATTCTTTATTGCACATTTTGTTAAGGTCAGAAGATCGGCTGTGGTGGTGTACTGCTTCTCGTTGTCCCAGCCGTCGGGCGTTTCAAAATGACTGTCCGCCATGCCGATTTCAGCGGCGGTTTTGTTCATCAGCTCGCAGAAATATGCGACCGCCTGCTTGTCGCTGAGCTTATCCTTCGGACGAAGCTGACGTGCTGTGCCGACGGCTATGGTGTAAGCCGCATCGTTGCCGGACATGATTAAAAGTCCAGTCAGCAGGTCATAAAGAGTGAGCACATTGCCCTTTTGAATCATGCAAAGGCTCGATTCGGGCTGAACCATATCAAGTTCCGAGCCTGCCTTTAGTTTTGTCTCCGGTTTGACGTATTTTAGAGCAGTATAAGCAGTCAAGAATTTCGTCATGCTCGCAGGGTAAATACGTTTGTCAATATTTTTTTGCTGGCTGAATCTATCAGTGTCAACGCAGTAGGTGAGTGCGGTTTTGTATTGATCAACGGGTGTTTGCATTGTAGTTGCGGAGCTTGAGGTTATTTGCTCGGTTGTTTGAGTTATATTGGCCACAGGCATCATGCTCGATAGCTCGGGGAGGGTAGCGGCATCGTCCGGGAATGCCCTCTTTGCCTGACATGATGTAAGGATTATTATTGCCGCCGCAAGCAAAATCGCCGATAGCCTTTTAAACGCTTTCATTGAATCTTTCCTTTTTATTATAGATTATTGAATATTATAATATTGTTTTGCTTTGCAGTCAATCCAAAAACAGATTTATTCACTTATAGTACCCTGTGACGAAAGCTGAAAAATTTTCAATCGCGGATAATGTTTAGCAATAAATGATTGAACAATCGCCGAGTTCATGATAAAATAATATAAAATTCCGCAAAGCAAACCGAAATTATCATGAGGTGAATGCAAATGTATGAAAAATTTGATCCGATAAACAGTGCAAGACTTGTTCATCATTACATAACGAATATGTGCGACGAGGCTTACGATAATCTGCCTTATTGGCTGCTGCTTCCGAACAAAAAGCCGGCAGAAGCGGCTCACTGCCGTGTTGATGACGCCGAGCTTGTCGGCTCATGGTATGAGGGCTTAACAAGTGCAATGCTTATGCTTAATACAAACGAAGGCGATGACGTAAAGCAATCGCTGCGCCGTCATCTTATGAAATCGTGGGGTGAGCACGGACTGCGTTTTTGCGAAAAATATCCGTGGACGCATACGGTCCATGCGTCTTTTCATGAAATGGGATATATTCTGCCTGCACTTAACATGATTACCGAGGAATATCCCGAGGATGAGGAGGCGGAAAAACGTGCATCCGAGCTTGTCCGTGGTATGCGTTCGCTTGTGATTGAGCGAAAGGTATGTACATTCTGGTCCGGTGATTATGATGAGGATGAACCTCTTTATGAGTTCCCGAACGATGTTTATCTGAAAGAGGGCGGCTTTGACCTTACACGTCACACGGGCAGGGGAGAGCAGGTGATTCGTAATGCCGTTTCGTTACAGGCACTTGTTCGCCGATATGAACTTAAGGGTGATGAGGTTGCGCTTGACCTTGCGAGAGGTCTTGCAAACTATGTTCTTGATTCCTCAAAGTATTTTAACTACAAAAAGGAGTTTTTCGGACATGTTCATTCGGCAATGTGGTTTGCGTGCGGAATCGTGAAGCTCGGCAGGCTCACGGACGAGGAAAGATATATTAAAGACGGTAAAGCGATTTATGATTATGTTCGCTCGCTTTCTTCGGACTTCGGTTGGGTGCCAGAGTATGCGCAGTGGCATCCGGTTGAGGAGGAGCACTGCGAGACCTGTTGTATCAGGGATATGATAGTCTGTGCCGATGAGCTTATCAAATGCGGTTATGAGGAGTATTGGAACGATATGAACCTTTTTGCACGCAATCAGCTTATGGAAAATCAGGTTAAATACACGGGCTATGTTGAGTGTGATAATTCAAGACCCGATGCGGACGGAGTGACATATCATGACATTGATAAGCGCATGATCGGCGGATTTACCGGCGGAAGTGAGCCTAATTCGATTTCGCTTTCACGTTTTCGTTCAATCGCCGGATGTTGTGTCGGAACAGCTCCCGTTGCACTGAAAACAGTGTGGGATAATGTGATAACGGAAAAAGACGGAATCCTTACGGTTAACATTCCGTGTGACAAAGAAACCGAGGAGATAAAATTGGAATCATTTATTCCAAACGAGGGCGTAATTCGCTTGACGGCGAAAAAAGATTGCAAAGCAGGCTTCCGTGTGTACGACTGGATGCGTGATTTGTCAGTTACTCTCAACGGTAAAAAAATTGACGGCACGGCCTCGGAAATGAAGTCGGGAGATGTTCTACAGCTCAATTTTAATGCCGATACAGTCGAGAAAAAAGAAAATGTGCGCGGAATCGAATTCACCGTTTGTTGGCGTGGCTGTGATGTTGTTGACCTTAAGCCGAGAGGGGAACATGTAAGGCTTTATCAGAGGGATCTCACTGTGCCGAAATATTATCCGACCCACGAGGACGTTGTGTATACAGGAGCGGCAAATTACGGCCCAACCCAGCAGAAAAAGTAAATAAATTCAAGGAAAAACTATTTCTTTTCGAACCTCCTCTTGCTGCAAGGGGAGGTCTTTTTCGAGAGATAATATAAAACGGGCGACCGTTGGCCGCCCTGTAATATCTGTTCAATTCTGCCAAAGAATGCTGCTGTCCGTGAGCATGGGATAACGAATCAGCTCGTTGCTCCAGAGATCCTCACGGTGCATATCGACCGCTGTAATTCGGCGGTTATCATACGTTGTGTAGTAATAAATTCCCTTGCTTGCATTGCAGCAGGAGGTGTAAATCGTGATTTCGTATTTGCCGTCGGCAACCTCGCAGCAGCCCCTTTGCTGTTCGACCGAGCCGAGAATGTGGAAGAACTGACTGACGCTTTCTTTTTCCGAATCGCCCGAGACGGAATTCATCTTAGTGAAGGCGACCCTAATAAATCGGGACGCCGATGAGAGATCGCCCGGCAGACCGATTGCACCCATTCCTCTGCTGTACATATCAAATGAAAGCTTGTCCGAGAAATTGTTCTCGGGCTGTTTCGGGGAGAGGTATGAGAAATCATTGAGCCGCTGCATCTGCGTTCCGAAAGGCGGATTGTTCGTCAGTACGCCGATCGGATTGTCATAGATTTTCAGCCCGTCGGCGACGGATTCGACTGTGATGGACTTGTCCTTGTCTGCGATTATCCAGTGAAGCTGTGCCGTCGGAAGCTTGTCGCTGAAAGGCGTGCCGACAAGGTTCGTCTTGCTCAAAAGCGTGCGTGCCTCGTCGACCGCAGCACATTGAGAGAGAACCCACGGAATCAGCTCAAACTGAGCGATGTTTGTTTTATCATCAACCGGCTGAGCATAGACGGCATTGCCGACAAAATTAAGCCCCGCAATGCCGAGACCCTTTTCGTTGACTGCATCGTAATAGAGAGGATAGCCGTTTGCAACGTGCGCCGTTCCGATTAACGCATGGTGGCTTTCAATCGGCTCCGTGTGCTTGAAGTTAAAAGGATAGTTCCTCGGAGTTACCGTGATTTCATCTCCGTAGGAAAACTCATAGTCTAAGGTTCTGCCGAAATAAAAATCATTTGTTTTGTATGTCGCTGCTGTGCACATGAGAATCTTCCTTTCTTTGAAACGGTCGTTGAATTTATTATATGCAGATGTTGCTTTTATTTTCGTTGTATTATGAAAATGTACTTTTAAACTATTCCGTCATATTTCACCATGTTCATATACTTGAAGCAGAAGGTGAGGGAAATCACGCCGGCTACGCACCAGCCGACAGGCCATGAAACCCAGATTCCTGTTGAAGCGAGGGCGGTTTTTGAAAGAATTATTGCGAGAACGACTCGTAGAATGAGATCCGTAAACGTACCCGTCATAAAAGCTTTCATCTGTCCCGCACCCCTGAGTACACCGTCGGAAACAAGCTTTGCCGCTGCAAAGAAATAGAACGGAGTCAGAATCCTCAGGAAAAGCATGCCCGTGTCCATCGCCATACCCGTCGGACTTTCAAGGAAGAAATAAATTAGATAACGGGTTGCAAGAAGATAAAGGGCAACAATCGGAATGCAGATCATCCATGTCAGCTTTACGCCTGCCTTGAAGCCCTCTTTAATTCGGCCGAATTTGCGTGCACCGAGGTTCTGCGCCGTGTAATTTGATATTCCGTTACCGAAGGTCGTGAACGAGGTTATGACAAGATTGTTGAGCTTGATTGAAGCTGAATATCCGGCAATTACGCCCGAACCGAAGCTGTTGATAACGCCCTGAATTATAATATTGCCGACCGAAATGAAGCTCTGCTGAAGTATGCTCGGTATCGCAACGGCGGCAATTCTTTTAAGAAGCGCAAATGAAAATGCAGCAGGCTTGCCGTCGGTTTCAATCTTTGCAAAGCGACGGAACACGAAGAATACGGCGAGTATGCAGCTTACGCCCTGACAGATAAAGGTCGCCCATGCAACACCGCTGACGCCCATTTTGAAGCCTGCGACAAAGAGAATGTCGGCCGCAATGTTTGAAACGGACGAGCAGGCGAGGAAGATAAACGGCGTTTTTGAATCACCGAGAGCGGAGAATATGCCCGAGGAGATATTATAATAGAAAACAAACGGCAGACCGATTATGTATATTAAAAGATAAAGCTTTGAATCGGCGAAGATGTTTTCGGGCGTGTTGATAAGCTCAAGCAGCTTTGTTGAGAAAATCAAGCCGAGAGCCATGAGCAAAACACACAGCACGCCGCCTGAAATCAGAGTGGTATAAACCGCCGTTTTCATGTCTCTGAAACGCTTTGCGCCGAAAAGCTGAGAGGTGATGACCGAACAGCCGATATTGCAGCCGAAAGCGAACGCAATGAAGATAAGCGTGATTTCATAGCTGTTGCCGACCGCCGCCAAAGCGTCATTGCCGATGAATTTACCCGCAACGAAGCTGTCGGCAAGATTATAAAGCTGCTGAAATATTATGCTGCCGAAAAGGGGAAGGCAGAATTTCCAAACCACAGTATAGGGCTTTCCTATCGTTAAGTCCTTATTGATAACACACACATCCTTATTGACGAATATTCTTAATTATATTATAATACAAGAAACCATGTATGTAAATCATTTTTTGAAGCTTGGCTGACGGAGTGAGGTTACACAAACTCAAAAAGGGAGAATGAATCTATGAAGAAAATAATTCTTTTGATAACAACCTTTTTAACAGCTTTTGTTTTGGTGATTCTCGGTATTGTAGGAACACTTTCTGTTCGGTCAAAGTCCGAAACCGATTCCCAATGTACAATTGAAAAGATAGAAAATTATGAAATTAAGGATGCTTCGTACAATTTCACTAAACTTGATGGGATGATAAAAAAATATGAAATACAAGTAAAGGGTTTGTTGACCTTTTATTTGGATGGAGAGAAGATTGAGAATAACGAAGAACATTTTTTTCACACGTCGAATGAAGAATTCTTTAATAATTTAAAGGAACATTCCGATCAATACGGGCTCTATGAAGTAAATTTTAAAATTAACAATGAATCAAACGAAATGATGTTTGACATTGATTGGAAGCTTGATAGTGAAAGGCATGCCGTCATAGAAACTGATTTCACAGTAGAAGGAAGATCAGTTGATGCAAAAAAGGAAGAACAGTCCGGTCTAGTTGTGCTAATAGATAACCCTGATATGTCTGAGGAACAGGTGAAAAATTTGCTTATTTCCGATGGATTGAAGCTCACTTATCAAACGGAAAGCGGTGCAGACATTCATAATAACGAAATACATATAAAATAAACATGTCTTTAAAATTTGAGGAAAATATCGTGAAAAGAATTTTTTGATTGTGAGGATAACCTCAGCTTGAAAGCGGGCACAGAAAAGAAAACTGTTGTTAATTGATATTTATATTTCGCAGTGACGCTACTCTGCAAGGAAGGCAAGAGTGTTCCTACACCGAAAGCAATTTATATCGGAATTTTCAAGGCACGATGTGGGCATCGCACCCTACGGTAATGTGCAAGAAACGAACAATTTGTAGGGGTCGATGCCCACATCGACCCAAAGGCAGAAGAAAATAGATATGGGCTGTCTGTATGGAAACTGTCGTAAAGTGACTGATGATATGGACAAAAGATGGATATTTTCATCGGTTTGGTATATGCAAATAAAGTTGGCGGCAAAGGAAAGATATATATGAAAGTAAAGAAAATAAAAGTACTCTTTGTCGGTTTGTTATGGATATTCTTTTTGGGAACAATTGGGCTTTCCTTAATAATTAACGGATTAGACAAAGTCAAAGAAACGGATACCGTAGATTTACCTGTAACCATACGGTACATAAAGCTTGAAGAATGGAGCGGAAATTCAAGGTATATTATAATTGATACATATGAGTATGATCATCCGTTTCGTGTACACGGTGAATTTGACAATTGTTTAAAATCGAATAAAATGAGGCAGGGTAATAAGGTTTATCTTAAAATTAAAAAAAGCGATGAAGAACAGTTAAATAAGGCTTTATTTATAGATGCGGTCGGACTTTATTGCGATGATGAAGTGTTCGTTTCGATAGATGAGTATAATCAATGTATTCACGAGAGCATTGTTCCAACGAGAATAGCTGCAATTGTTGCTTCACTTGGACTTTTTATCGGAGCGGTTTTGATGACAGTCTCTTTAGTGAAAGATTTAAAGAGGCAACAGAAAAAAGCTTTGGATAGATGACCGCATCGACCCAAAGGCAGAAGAAACTCTACTCAGCGCCCATGTAGGGTAGCGAAGTGTCGACACGGTAGTGAATGACAGTCCGGTGGACTGTCAGAGCCGTGGCGTGACCGAGCCGCAGCGAGACGCTGTCGGCGAAAGTGATAATGGGCTCCTCCAATGGGGGAGCTGTCAGCGAAGCTGACTGAGGGAGTAAAGTCTCATCAAACTAAAACTCCCTCTGTCACGACTTCGTCGTGCCACCTCCCTCAAGAGGGCGGCCACGAATATTCTGCACCGAAAGCAATTTTTATCAGATTTTTATGGTGCGATGTGGGCATCGCACCCTACGAATTTAGTATAAAGGGAGAGTGATTGTTTATGAAAAATATTATTGCATTGCTTATTTGCAGATTGCCTTCATACATTTCTTTAACTCCGTTAACTTCACAGTTAACCACAACCGAAAAGATGTTTGACGGATTTTTTATACTCGCATTGTTAATAGTATTCGTAATCATGTTTTTGATAAGCAAAAAGTTAAAAAAGGGATTTTTGAAAGGTGTTTCGGCTTTTTGGACAATTTGTATCGGAGTTCTCATTTTTATAAGATTAGTATGGTTTATAAGTAGTTTATAGATCCGAGGATAGCAGAAACTTACCAAGGCTTCCCGGCAACGGGGCAAGAGCGCCAGAGTTCAAAACATGTATCAAGCTCTCACTGCACAAGGCGAACATTGTGTCCTATAACGAATAAAATAACACAATTCCTTGAAAAAAGTGTATTTTTATTCACTTATCATTCACTGCTCTGCTCGCCGCTTTTTAGCAAACAACCGATTTATGTGTGCGGTAACGTGCTATCGAAGTCAAACGCCTTGTAAATTTGCATATAATATTTTATACACTTGAAAAACCGTTGTGCATATATACAAAAACGCTTGAAGTATGAAAAAATGTCTTGCATAAATATACATTTTATGCTAATATATGTGCATAAAACACAGACAATACTGTATATCGGAGGTATTATTATGAATAAGAAGGATATCAAAAAAATTGTACTCGCTTACTCGGGCGGACTTGATACATCAATCATCATTCCGTGGCTCAAGGAGAACTACAACAACCCCGAGATAATCGCTGTTTCGGGTAACGTAGGCCAGGCAAGCGAGCTTGAAGGACTTGAGGAGAAGGCTCTCAAGACAGGTGCATCGAAGCTCTATGTTGAGGATCTCACAAAGCAGATGCTTGACGAGGTTGCTTTCCCGTGCGTTCAGGCAGGCGCTCTTTATGAGAACTATCCGCTCGGTACAGCTCTTGCACGTCCGATTATTGCAAAGAGGCTTTGCGAGATCGCCGAAAAAGAGGGCGCAGACGCTATCTGCCACGGCTGCACAGGTAAGGGCAATGACCAGGTAAGATTCGAGGTTGCCATTAAGGCTTTCGCTCCCGACATGACAATCATCGCTCCGTGGAGAGAGTGGGATATTAAGTCACGTGATGAGGAAATCGACTACGCAGAGGCACACAATGTTCCTCTTAAGATAAACAGAGAGACAAACTACTCAAAGGACAAGAACATTTGGCATCTTTCTCACGAAGGTCTTGACCTTGAGGATCCGGCAAACGAGCCGCAGTATAACAAGCCCGGCTTCCTTGAGATGGGTATTTCTCCCGAACAGGCTCCGGACAAGCCGACCTATGTAAAGATTCACTTTGAAAAGGGTGTTCCGACCGCTATCGACGGAGTTGAGATGGATTCCGTAGCTCTTGTTACAAAGCTCAACGAGCTTGGCGGCGCAAACGGCATCGGTCTTCTTGATATCGTTGAAAACAGACTTGTCGGCATGAAGTCAAGGGGTGTATATGAGACTCCGGGCGGAACAATCCTCTACAAGGCTCATGAGATGCTCGAAACAATCACTCTTGATAAGGAAACTTCGCACTATAAGGCACTTGTAGGTCATAAGCTCGGCGAGCTTGTTTACAACGCTCAGTGGTATTCACCGCTTACAGAGGCTATCCTTGCTTTCGTTAAGGAGACTCAGAAGACGGTTACAGGTGACGTAAACGTTAAGCTCTACAAGGGCAACATCATCAACGCCGGCGTAACATCTCCGTTCTCACTCTACGATCCCGAGATCGCAACCTTCGATGAGGACGAGGTTTACAACCAGGCTGATTCGGCCGGATTCATTAACCTTTACGGTTTGCCGACCAAGGTTTATTCAAAGATGAAGAAAAAGGCTGGTCTTGACTAATCAATAACGGAGAATTATAAGCTATGGAAAAGATGTGGGCAGGCAGGTTTGCCAAGGAACTGAATAAGGAAGCCGATGATTTCAATTCGTCGATCCATTTTGACTGCAAGATGTATAAGCAGGATATAACCGGCTCGATGAAGCATGCAACAATGCTTGCAATGCAGAAAATCATCACCGACGACGATTGCGACAAGATTCTTGCCGGCCTTCAGTCGATACTTGACGACCTTGACAGCGGCGCTCTTAAGTTCGATATGGACGCCGAGGATATTCATATGTTCGTTGAGTCCGAGCTGACAAAGCGTATAGGCGACGTCGGCAAGAAGCTCCACACGGCGAGAAGCCGTAACGATCAGGTTGCCGTCGATATCCGTCTTTATCTCAGAGACGAGACGGAAGAGATTATTCCGCTCATCAAAAATCTGCTTGCGGCCATTCTTTCCGTTGCCAAGGATAATAAAAATACGATTTTACCCGGATATACTCATCTTCAGCGTGCTCAGCCGATAACCTTTGCTCATCATCTTTTGGCTTATGCTATGATGTTTATCCGTGATATCGGAAGGCTTGAGGATGCCATGAAGAGGATGAATTACTCTCCTCTCGGCTCCTGCGCCCTTTCGGGTACAACATACAATACAAACCGTGAATTCGTCGCCGAGCAGCTCGGATTTGACGGAATCACGCTCAACAGTATTGACGGCGTTTCCGACAGGGATTTCTGCGTTGAGCTTATGAGCGCATTCGCAACGATCATGATGCACCTTTCCCGTTTTTCGGAGGAGATTATCCTTTGGTCGAGCTGGGAATTTAAGTTCATTGAGCTTGACGACAGCTTCACGACGGGCTCAAGCATCATGCCTCAGAAGAAGAACCCCGATATGGCGGAGCTTGTCAGGGGCAAGACGGGTCGTGTTTACGGCGACCTCTTCACAATGCTCACCGTTCTCAAGGGTATTCCGCTTGCATACAACAAGGATATGCAGGAGGACAAGGAGTGTATATTTGACAGCATTGCTACCGTTAAGCAGTGTCTTAAAGTTTTTGCTCCGATGATTGAAACAATGAAGGTCATCAAGGAGAATATGTATTCTGCGGCTCAAAAGGGCTTTATCAACGCTACCGACCTTGCCGATTACCTTGCTAAGAAGGGTTTTCCGTTCAGAAGTGCATATAAACTTGTCGGTCAGATCGTCGCTCATTGCATTGATAACGGTCTTGTGCTTGAAACAATGCCGCTTGAGGATTACAAGAAGTACAGCGATTTGTTCGAGGAGGATCTTTTTACCGAGATTTCTCTCGAAACCTGCGTTTCCAAGAGAATTTCGGCAGGCGGAACGGGTCCCGAATCCGTTGAAAAGCAGATTGCGTATGTTGAAAATTATATTTAAACTTAAAAATATTTGGGCTGTCCTGATGAACAGCCCTTTTGTTCTAATTAAGTATTTGAAAATATTGCAAAACTATTTGAAAATTTTATTAAATGATGTATAATTACAGGAGGGTGATACCGATGGTTAATTTAAAAGGCAGAGACTTTCTTAAATTGCTTGATTTCACAAGCGAGGAAATTGAGTATCTCATTGACCTTGCGGCTGATTTGAAAGCAAAGAAGAAAGCGGGAATCCCGCACAGGATCCACGAGGGTAAGAATGTTGCTCTTATCTTTGAAAAGACAAGCACAAGAACACGTTGCAGCTTTGAGGTCGGTGCTAACGATCTCGGCATGGGCTCAACCTATCTTGCCGAGGGTTCGCAGATAGGTAAAAAGGAGAGCATTGCCGACACGGCGAGAGTTCTCTCGGGCATGTTTGACGGCATCGAGTACCGCGGCTACGGTCAGGATCTTGTTGAGGAGCTTGCAAAGTATGCGAGCGTTCCCGTATGGAACGGCCTTACGAATGAATTTCACCCGACTCAGATTCTTGCCGACTTCCTGACTATTAAGGAGCAGTTCGGTCATCTTAAGGGAATTAACTTCGTTTACATGGGTGACGCAAGGTACAATATGGGCAATTCACTCATGGTCGGCTGTGCTAAAATGGGCATCAACTTTATCGCATGCGCACCGAAGAAGTATTTCCCCGACCATGACCTTGTTGACACCTGCAAGGCGATTGCAAAGGAAAACGGCTGTGAAATTAAATTCAGCGAGAATCCCACGGAGGCCGTAAAGGACGCAAACGTAATTTATACGGATGTTTGGGTTTCAATGGGCGAACCGATGGAGGTTTGGAAAGAAAGAATCGACGACCTTATGCCGTACCAGGTCAATCAGAAGCTTATGGATGCGGCGGCAGATGACGTTGTGTTTATGCACTGTCTGCCCGCATATCACGACCATAAAACAAAGGTTGGCAGGGAGATCGGCGAAAGATTCGGCTGTGACGCTCTTGAGGTCACGGACGAGGTCTTTGAAAGCGAACGTTCAATCGTTTTCAGAGAGGCAGAAAACAGAATGCACACTATAAAAGCAGTTATGGCGGCGACATTATGATTAAAAAAGTTTACATTGTACTTGAAGACGGACACATTTTTGAAGGCAAAAGCTTCGGCGCAGAGGGCGAGGCTCTCGGCGAGCTTGTCTTTACAACAGGCATGGGCGGATATATCGAAACGCTCACCGACCCCAGCTATTACGGACAGATAGTCATGCAGACCTTCCCCCTTATCGGCAACTACGGCATCATGGAGGAGGACTTTGAAAGCGACAGGTCCTATGTCAGCGGCTACGTTGTCAGGGAGTGGTGCGAACTGCCGTCCAATTTCAGGACGGAGTATGACCTTGACACCTTCCTCAAGAAGCAGGGAATAGTCGGCGTTTACGGCGTTGACACACGTGAGATTACGAGAATAATCCGTGAAAAGGGCGTTATGAACGCAAAAATCGTCAGCTCGGTCGACAATATCGACTATGACGAAATCAAGGCTTACAGAATCGTTGACGCAGTCAAGAGTGTAAGCTGCAAGGAAAAGTATACGGTATCGGACGAGGGAGCGAAGTATAAGGTTGCGCTGCTTGATTACGGCGCAAAGAAAAACATCGTTCGTGAGCTTGTTGCAAGGGGCTGCGAGGTCACGGTTTTCCCGTATGACACCTCGGCTCAGGAGATTATCGAGATGAATCCCGACGGAATCATGCTCTCAAACGGCCCGGGCGACCCGGAGGAAAACATCGTTCCGATTGAAAACATAAAGGAGCTTGCCGGCAAATTCCCGATTTTCGGAATCTGTCTCGGTCATCAGCTTACCGCTCTTGCAATGGGCGGCAAGACCATGAAACTCAAATACGGTCACAGAGGAGTTAATCAGCCGGTCAAGCAGCTTGAAACGGGCAGAACCTATATTTCAAGCCAGAACCACGGATATGCCGTTGTTGCCGAAAGCCTTGACAGGCGATATGCAAGAGAGAGCTTTATTAACGCAAACGACGGCACATGCGAGGGCATGGAATACAGAAGCAAGCAGATATTCACCGTTCAGTTTCACCCTGAGGCATGCTCAGGCCCGAAGGACACCAAGTTCCTGTTTGACAGATTTATTTCAATGATGGGAGGAAAAAACAATGCCGCTGAATAAAGACATAAAAAAGGTACTTGTTATCGGTTCAGGTCCTATCGTTATCGGTCAGGCGGCTGAGTTTGATTACGCCGGCGCACAGGCCTGCCGTGTCCTCAAGGACGCAGGACTTGACGTTGTGCTTGTCAATTCCAACCCTGCAACTATCATGACGGATAATGCACTCGCCGACGAGATTTATCTCGAACCGCTGACGCAGGAGACCGTCAAGAGAATTATCGAAAAAGAACATCCCGATTCTATCCTTGCCGGACTCGGCGGACAGACGGGACTTACAATAGCTATGCAGCTCGCTCAGAACGGCTATCTCGAAAAGATGGGCGTTAAGCTGCTCGGCACGAATGCCGAAGCCATTGACAAGGCGGAGGACAGACAGCTTTTCAGAGACACGATGCTCAAAATCGGTCAGCCTGTCGTTCCGTCGGATATTGCAAACACCGTTGACCATGCGGCCGAAATTGCGGCGGAAATCGGCTACCCCGTAATCATCCGTCCCGCTTTCACCCTCGGCGGCGCAGGCGGCGGAGTTGTTTATAACGAAGAAGAATTAAGAATTATCGCATATAACGGACTGGAGCTTTCACCCATAAATCAGATTCTTGTCGAGCGTTTCATCGGCGGCTGGAAGGAGATTGAGTTTGAGGTTATGCGTGACAGCGTGGGCAACGTTATCGCTGTTTGCTCAATGGAAAACTTTGACCCGGTCGGCGTTCATACGGGCGACAGTATTGTTATTGCTCCGGCCGTTACGCTTTCGGACAAGGAATATCAGATGCTCCGTTCCGCTTCGCTCGATATTATCACCGAGCTTGGCATCGAGGGCGGCTGTAACTGTCAGTTTGCACTCAATCCCGAGAGCTTTGAATATTCCGTTATCGAGGTTAACCCGAGAGTTTCCCGTTCCTCGGCTCTCGCTTCAAAGGCGACGGGTTATCCTATTGCAAAGGTTACGACCAAAATTGCACTCGGCTACACGCTTGACGAAATCAGAAACGATATCACGGGCAAGACCTGTGCCTGCTTCGAGCCTACTCTTGACTACGTTGTTGTCAAGTTCCCGAAGTGGCCGTTTGATAAGTTTGTCGGAGCAAGCCGTAAGCTCGGCACTCAGATGAAGGCAACCGGCGAGGTAATGTCAATCGCTCCGAGCTTTGAGATGGCGGTCATGAAGGCTGTCAGAGGTGCGGAAATTTCACTTGAAACACTCAATTATAATAAATTCCCCGATGAGATGGACGTCGTTGAACGTCTGCATGAGCAGGACGACCTGCGAATCTTTGTCGTGTTCAAGGCTCTCAAGGAGGGCGTAAGCATTGAGAAGATTCATAAAATCACAATGATTGATGAATGGTTCCTCGGAAAGCTCAAAAATCTTGCTGACTATGAAAAAATGCTTGAGAGCGGCAAGCTTGACAAGGATTACTACGAAAAGGGCAAGAAATACGGCTACAAGGATTCGACGATTCTCAAAATGGCCGGCAAGCTCCCCGAAAAGACGCTTAACGCCGTTTACAAGATGGTTGATACCTGCGGCGCAGAGTTCAAGGCCGAAACGCCCTATTTCTACTCAACATATGACACCGACTGTGAGTCAAGAGAGATTGAAAGAGGGAAAAAGAAGAGAATTATCGTTCTCGGTTCGGGACCCATCCGTATCGGCCAGGGTATCGAATTCGACTATTCCTCCGTTCACTGCGTATGGACTCTCAAGGAGCTTGGCTATGAGGTCATCATTGTAAACAATAACCCCGAGACGGTTTCAACGGATTTCGACACGGCGGACAGACTTTACTTTGAACCGCTCAACGATGAGGACGTAATGAACATCATCAAGGTTGAAAAGCCTGTAGGCGTTGTTGTTGCGTTCGGCGGTCAGACGGCTATTAAACTCACAAAGTTCCTTGACGAGAATAATATCCCGATTCTCGGCACTTCGGCCGAGGGCATTGATATTGCCGAGGACAGAGAGCGCTTTGACGAATTGCTCGAAAAATTCGGCATCAGCAGACCCAAGGGTCAGACTATCATGGACACCGAGGACGCTATCAGAGCGGCAAACGAGCTTGAATACCCCGTTCTTCTCCGCCCGTCATACGTTATCGGCGGTCAGAACATGACTATTGCATATAACGACACTGATGTTAGGCGTTACATGGATATCATTCTTTCGCAGAAGATTGAAAATCCCGTTCTTGTCGATAAATATATGATGGGCACGGAGCTTGAGGTTGACGTTATCTCCGACGGCAAGGATGTTCTTATCCCCGGCATCATGGAGCATATCGAGCGTGCCGGCGTTCACTCGGGTGACTCGATTGCGGTTTATCCGCCCTATAACATTCTCGACAGCATGATTGACAAGATTGTTGATATTTCGACAAAGCTTGCACTTTCGCTCGGCACAAAGGGTCTTGTCAACATTCAATATCTTATCTATCGCAACGAGCTTTACGTCATTGAGGTTAACCCCCGTGCGTCAAGAACAATTCCTTACATCAGCAAGGTTACAGGCGTTCCGATGGTTGAGCTTGCAACAAAGGTCATGGTCGGCACAAGGCTCATCGAGCTTGGCTACGGCACGGGACTCTACAAGATTCCGCCGTATGTTGCAATCAAGGTTCCCGTATTCTCGTTCGAGAAGCTCAACGATGTCAATTCCGAGCTCGGACCCGAAATGAAGTCAACCGGCGAGGTTCTCGGTATAGGCCGAACCCTCAACGAAGCTCTGTTCAAGGGACTTATTTCCGCAGGCTTCAAGGTTGGTCACGAGAGCACATACCACGACAATAAATACAACGGCGGCGTGCTTATCAGTGTTCACGATAAGGACAAGCCCGAGGTTATATCGCTTGCGAAGAAGTTCGCAGACGTCGGATTGAAGATTTATTCAACACCGAACACGGGCAGGCTTATTCAGTCGGCAGGTATAAAAGCCGAGATTATCGAAGAATTCAGCGACGGCAAGCACGTTATCGAAATGCTCGAAACAGGCAAGATTGATTACATTGTTTACACAGGCTCAACGGCTAAATCGACGATTGAAAACTTCATCAAAATTCACCGCCGTGCAGTTCAGCTCTCAATCTGCTGCCTTACATCGCTTGACACGGCAAATGCACTTTGCGATATTCTTTCAAGCCGCTTCACTCAGCGCAACACCGAACTTGTCGATATCAACCATATGCGCTCAAAACGTATGCGCCTGAACTTCACCAAGATGCAGGCGACGGGCAACGACGATATATATTTCAACAACATGAATAAGAATATTCCGTCACCCGAGTCTCTGACAATCAACTTCACCGACCGTCATTACGGAATCGGCGGTGACGGCGTTGTTCTTGTTGAAAAATCGGACATTGCCGACGCAAAAATGGTTGTTTATAACGACGACGGAACTCAGACACTCATGGCTGCGAACAGTATTCGCTGCGCCGCGAAGTTCCTCTATGATAACGGAATCGTGCCGAAAACGGCAATGACGATTGAAACGAACTGCGGTGTCAAGAATGTTCGTCTGTATTCGTTCAACGGCGAGGTAAGATCGGCTCAGGTCGATATCGGCAAGCCCGATTTTGACCCTGCAAGCATTCCGATGAAGACCGACACCTACATGATAATCGACCAGCCGGTTGATGTCGGCGGAGAGACTATTAACATCAGCTGTGTTACAATCGGCAATCCGCATTGCATTGTGTTCATGGAGAATGTCGACAGCGTTGACCTCAATGAGTTCGGAGATAAAATTCGTAATTCGGGCATTCTTCCCGAGTATATCAACACGGGTATCGCACGAATGATCGACAGAAACACGATTAAGCTCCGCTGCTATGAGAGAGCGGTCAACGGCGAGAGTCTCGGCTGCGGAACATCGGCGGCTGCGGCAGTTGTTGTCGCAACGGAAATGGGTCTTTGCAAGAAGGGTGAGGACGTAACGGTCAAGATGCCCGGCGGAGACGTTGTTATCACCTATACCGACGAGACCATTCTTGTTAACGGCGACACAAGAAAGATCTATGAGGGCGTAGTTGAATATTAAGCATAAATTTTGATTTTTGCACCTTCTCTCGGCTCGGGGGAGGGTGCTTTTTCTTTGCTCTTCTATGTAATTTATTTTGACAAGCATGCAATAATTATGGTAAAATAATCTTTGGTGATTTAATGAAAATCGGAAATCTTGAAATAAAAGGACACGCTTGTCTTGCACCGATGGCCGGAGTTGCCGACAGGGCATTCCGTGAGCTTTGCGTGAGCTACGGTGCGGCATACGTTATCAGCGAAATGGTTAGCTCCAAGGGTCTGACGATGCAGGACAAAAAATCAAAGGAACTGCTTTTTCTCTCGGACGCAGAACGTCCGGCAGGTGCACAGATATTCGGCGATAACCCGGATATTATGGCAAAAGCCGCATTGAAGGCTATGGAGTTCTCTCCCGACTTTATCGATATAAACATGGGCTGTCCCGCACCGAAAATTGCAGGCAACGGAGGCGGATCGGCTCTTCTCAAAAATCCGGAGCTTATCAGCCGAATTGTCGAAAGCGTGGTTGAAGCTTCCCCCGTTCCCGTTACGGCGAAAATACGAATCGGTTGGGATGAAAAAAGCATTAACGCCGTCGAAATAGCAAAGCGAGTCGAAGCGGCCGGTGCAAACGCAATCACGGTTCACGGCAGGACGAAAGCTCAGATGTACGCTCCGCCCGTTTTGCTTGAAGAAATTGCAAGGGTCAAAAATGCCGTCTCAATTCCTGTTATAGGCAACGGTGATATAGTTGATGGAAAG
>ULNB01002364.1_pt1 | contig 21344 bp, 9 predicted proteins | sample 1951811 | NCBI WGS metagenome assembly ULNB01 (sample SAMEA4835566, study PRJEB28245) | human gut metagenome | biome: gut microbiome; material: fecal sample | place: Denmark | collected 2008
AAAGACCTTATCGCTGGCTATATGTGCTCCAGCGGCTCGATAGTCTCCAACGCCTCACCTATCAGCCTGAAAGAGTCGGAGAAGATTGGCGAAGAATGGGCGAAGAAGAACGGTTTCAAGAAGCTTACAGACTTGCGGAAGCTCACGGCTGAGGAACTACTTAAGCTTGAGACGCCTGCCTTTGGAGAAGGCACGAAGTGTATTGACGGAATATTTCTGACCGAAGACCCTAACAAGGTAATCGCGGAAGGCAGACAGGCGCAGGTGCCGTGTCTGTTGGGCAACAACAATGCCGAGATGCCCTTATATGCCCTCGGCGGTGGATTGGATGCTACTCTTGAAAAAGCGGCTCCGATGGTTTCGGCCACTTTTGGGGTGGATGCCAATACCATTTACGAACTCTATGGCATCCACAGTAATAATGACATTTTCAAACTGCAAGGTTATCAGCTTGGCGGCGATATGTTCATTGTATATTCCACTTGGAAATGGGCAGATATGGTGAGACAGTCGAGCCATAAGCCCGTCTACAGATATGTCTATTGCCACCCTCGCCCCGACATCCAGCTTGAAGGCAAAGCGGCAGGGCTGGCAGGTGGCACGGTAGATATAGCCCCCAACGCTCCAAAGACTCCTTCAAATCCTGGTGCAGTACATTCCGCTGACATAGAATATGCCATGGGCAACCTCTCCACAAACAGTGCTTTCTCATGGAAGGCTGAAGACTATGCCATCTCGGAGATATTCCAGCAGATGTATGTCAACTTCGTCAAGACTGGCAATCCCAACGGCTTGGGATTACCGCAGTGGGATGCTTACAACAGCAATGGCGAGGTGCCACCTACAATGTTCATTGACGTAAAGTCAGAACAGAAACGCCCATCAGACCTTGAAGCCCGTTATCACAAGATTGATGGATTTATTCAGTCGCAATTACAAAAGTGATTATTATATATTATTTTGCATCGCAACATTATAATTTAATGCTTTATAATTGCATTTTGTCGTTATTTCCCATATATTTGCAGTCATGGACAATTATGATATTTCCTTATTGCATATACTTACCCTGAACACAGGATATGCAGAACACGACAAAGACTGGAACTGGAAGGATGTGAGAAGTCCTTTCGCACGTTTGTATTATGTCACGAAAGGTGAGGCTTGGGTGGAGATAGATGGGCAACAGATTCACCTTGCCCCTGATCATCTTTACATGATCCCCCCATACACAAGACACTCGGATATATGTACTGGTGTTTTCTGCCACTATTATATTCACATCTACGAAAACGCTGACAGCTTCAACTTCCTCGAAGACCTACGGTATCCCTTCGAAGTCATTGCACAGAAAGAAGACAAGAATCTTTTCCAACGCCTGTGCTCCATCAACCCTACCATGCAGTTGCCCGAGTCTGACCCACTGTCTTATGACAATCATAGCACTTTACTCCATAACATAGCCAACAACAACCAACGCCCTTTTTGGGACATTGTAGAATCAAGAGGCATCCTGTTCATCATTCTATCCAGATTTCTCAAGGAGGCACAACCCAAACAGGAGATACGAGATGAACGCATTCGTCATGCAGCCGCTTATATCCACGGACATATCACAGAATCCATCAGCATCAGCGAACTTGCATCCAATGCCTATATGTCAGAAGACCACTTCATCAGACTTTTCCGTAAAGAACTCGGCGAGACTCCCACTAACTATATGATCCGACTGAAAATGGAACGAGCAGAGCTGATGCTGATTACAACCGACCTACCCGTAAAGCGTATTTCTTATGAATTGGGTTATGAGGAAGTTTCTTATTTTTCCAATCTTTTTAAGAAGAAAGTAGGAAGGACACCCAATGACTACCGAAAAGGCAAAAGATAATATAGGTGTTGACGGCGGTTATCAACCATCTTTTTCATAAATCATGATTCATGTTTTATGGAATAAAACGTAAAGAAAAACTTCCGATAACGCCAACTTTGGCCTTGTTATTTAGGATTCATTAACGACTCACTTTGTGGTGACGGAATGTGTTGTTCCTTCGGTAACCGTTCGAGATCCGTTCGAGGCACGTGCCTCTGGATTATCCACGCTGTTACAAGCTGTGTTATAACCCATCGGGCAGACTCTTAGTTGACGTAGCCTATCTTGTTGAGATCCCTTGGCCTTGCACTTGGTTGCTCATCGGGATAACCAACGGCAATCATAAAGCACAGCTTATAGCCATCGGGCAAACCGAGCTTTTCAAGATAGGACTTACAGTCGGCGTTGGTATTCAGGAAGCGCACAGGACCACCTAAGCAGCAAGTACCTAAGCCTAAAGACTGGGCGGCCAACATGATATTCTCCCCCAGCATACCGGCATCAACCGTTGACGCGCCATCGGGCGTAGCCACGCAAATCACGTTTGGCGCATTCCTGAACATGTTCTTAAAGTTCTTGTCGCGGTTCGCCATATCGGGATTTGCTTTCTTAAAGAGCTCCGTCAACCCGTCAATCCATTGTTTGCTCTCCACAACTCTAACAGCCCACTTTTGACTGTTCATGCCATTAGGGGCATAGATACCACACAGAGCCAACTGCTGCAACTTGGCATGCTCAACTGGAGTATCTTTATATTGACGGATAGACCGGCGCGACATGATCGTTTTTATCACTTCGTTATCAAGCGTTGAAGTCGTAGCCATACTGGAGACGCCCTCACCAACAGACTGTGGGGTCCAGGCCTTGAAGAAGCGAAGCACCTTTGCCTTATTATAGCCTTTGCCTTCCTCCAAAAAGCTGGAATCTTGAATATGCAATACATTGCCATTGGCATCAAGCAGCACGAATACAGGGAAACCGAAGCGCTGTGGATTGCCCAACCTGCGCATCAGGGCAGCAGCTGCCTTAGCCTGTTCCTCACCACCTGACTTGCGAGGGTTATAATTGACGTGTATATAAACAAAATGATCTGCCACGACTTGAGCGATCTCACTGTCCTTGCTGATGAAGTCGGCAAAGCGTAAGCACCATGGACACCAGTTACCACCCACCTGACACATCACATACTTTTTGCCTTGTGAAGCCTTCGCCTCAGCAAGAGCCCTGTCGATCTGCTCCATCGGGTCAATATTCTCATCATAAACCTTCTTCAGTGCAGTCTGCGCGTCAGCCACCATGGCGGTGAGCGCAATCATCATCAAAAATACGATTCTTCTCATATACGTCCAACTTTAAATCAAGTGCAAATATACAAAATATCCGTGAGACATCCCTGATTGGAGCACGAAATAACGAGTATATATGCCTACTGTTTTTTAAAGATATCGATCTTGTTCCCTGTCTTATTAACGCAATGCACGCCATAAGAAATTTCCAAGATGCTCAATGCCTCCATTAGATTATTTGAGGGCAAGACACCCGTGAACCTCTCCGTGGCATCAATCCCTGGATGTAAGCGGATATCCACGCGATACGCTTCTTCCAGCTGTGCAATAACAGTAGAGAGAGGAGATCCCGCAAGAATAATCTCATGGCGCATCCATGCTGTATTCTCGGTCAGATCCGTATCATCTTCTAACCGGAGATCGCCGGTCTCCTTGTCAAAAATAGCACATTGATTCGGATGAACCAGTACCTGTTTGCCAGTCTCCTTCGCCGTAAAAAGGACCAACCCCTTTAACAAGGAAAGCTCTTGCTTGCGGTCCTCCTTACGAGCCTTCAGGTTAAAGATCGTGCCTAATACCTTCACCTGAAATCCATCGGCATCAATCACAAAAGGACAATCCTTATTTCTTGAGACATTGAAATAAGCCTCCCCATCGATAACGACTTTCCGTTCCTTCCGATTAAACGTCCCAGGTTCATACATCAAGTTTGACGACTCATTCAGCGTCACCGTCGTCCCATCTGGCAATTGCACCTTTGTCTGTTCCCCTGCCCCCGTGGAAATGGTCATGGCTCCTTTTGCAGAAGCAATTTCCGTATGGTATTGCCGATAAAAATAAGTTGTCGTCAGGAATAAAATAGGAGCGATGAAAATAGCAGCCCACCCCAACCATCTATATTTCGATGCACGAGGATAAGGTTCAAAAGTCATGAGCTCTGATTCAGGCGTGTCCTCCTCTTGATCAATGCCTATTCTGCTTAACACACGATTGTATACGTCTCCCATTAATTCCTCTTGATCGCCAGCCTCATTGAAATGACCTTCTTTCCAATCCTCGTCGATCATGGAATCCAACACTGAGTCGGAACAATGAGCCGTCTCATTCCTCAAGGAAGCTAACTCTTCCGGAGAAATCGTATTGTCGATATATTTATGAAATAACGCATTCATGATTATCTGTTTTTATTATAAAAGGACCCTTTATTCGGGAGCCGCCATCAATACTTTTAAAGATTTCAACCCTATAGACAATTGGTTTCGAATCGTCTGGATACTTAGGTTTAATTGATCCGCGACCTCCTTCTCCTTCATCTGTTTCAATTTTATCATTTCAATGACCTTACTTTGGGTTTCTGGCAACCTTTGCAAACAAGAGTTCAAGCGACGAAGGAAATCATCATAGTTAACCCACGTCTCTGTTTCATAGCCTCCCCCAGTCTTATCCCTCATATATTCTGTATATTCCATAAACACTGGAGAGTTCAAATTAGCGCGATAGGAATTGATCAGGAAATGCTTCGTACGGGTAACAAGAAGAGCCTCTAAAGAATAACCTTGCTTGATTTTCTCCTTATTCTTCCATAACCATACGAAAACATCTTCTACGATTTCTTCTGATTTCTCAACAGATTTCGTATAACGTAAGCTAAAAGAAAACAACTTATATGCGTATGAGTCATAGATCATACGCAAGGCTTTCTCTGAGCCATTCATGAGAGAATTCACCAAATCGACCTCTTTCATACGTTGATTTTTAAGAATACGTCCACTTTCGCACACCTTTCCGGTTACAAAGATACTACAAGCCGAGTGGAATACAAAATAAATATCGAAGATTTTATTTTTATTTCCGAGGCGCAGCGTAGCTTATCCAAAGATACTACAAGCCGAGTGAAATACAAAATAAAATAGTTTTTATTTTTATTTCCGAGGCGCAGCCTATCTTATTCAAAGATACTACAAGCCGAGTGGAATACACATGAGATTTTTTTGCAAATAGGTTGACAGGTTGTCAAAACCCAGTGTTTATCGGGTCTGCAACCTGTTTTTAGGTTGACAAAGGTTGACACGAGGTTGACAGGAAAAGCACAGATTTCGCTAAATTCTCTCGAGAATTTATAGGAGCACTTATGCTTTTGCTTTGCAAAACATCATCTATCAGATCAAATTCTCTCGAGAATTTTGCATGATAGTTCCGCTTTTATTCATATACTGATCATGATATAGATTGAAATGGTACCTTTTCGATAAGCCAAATGAGCAGAGACTAGCTTGCCTTGAACTCTGCCATGGCGAGAAAAGGTAAGCGTAAGCGAATCATTGAAAATGCGGTCCATATATCGCCCAGCGAGACTCAAAGGACATAAAAAAGGAGGATCCTGCAGCTGTAGATGCTATACTTTGGCAAAAAATAGCGAGCAACTGCTGTCAACCTTTGTCAACCTTTGACAACCTCAAAACAGGTTGCAGACCCGATAAACACTGGGTTTTGACAACCTGTCAACCTATTCACATAAAAAATCACTGTGAAATATAAAAAGGCTCGGTAAGATAAGTGAGGAGAATACACCACTTTCGCCTATCATACCGCACTTGCAGCAATCAATACGGGCAAGGTAGCAATGGTACGGGATAACAAATACATGAACCGGTGGTCGCAGCTTAGAGGATTGGAGAAATATTAACGAAGCTTATTTGTTAATATTTGCTAAATTAAAGAAGAATTTTGGTATATCGCCTTTCCAACAAATGTTTTCAAGTTGAAACGTAATATAATTTAATTTAATAGGTATCATGGAAATAATCCAAAAAGTAAAGTTGTCATTACTGGTATTATTCATGTGTTTATGCAGTACCTATGTACAAGCACAAAACCAAGTTATTAATATCAACGTTAAAAATGCGACTTTAAAGCAAGTATTTAAGGTGATTGAGAAACAAACCACCTATCGCATCTCTTATCGGAATGATATTGTGGATAACAAGCCCAATATCACCATTTCACGAAAAAATGCGAATGTCAGCTCGGTCTTGAACGATGCATTGCGCGGACGTTCCTTAGGTTTTCGCATCGTCTCCATCAAGTCCATCGTCATTTACGAGAAGGAGCTACCCACGAAAGTCGAAAACACCTCTGCCAAGACAACAGCATTGTCAGGGACAATTGTCGACGAGAACGGTGACCCTATCATGGGAGCAAGCGTTTACAACAAGAGGACAAAATCCGGGGCCATATCGGATATAAACGGAAGGTTCGCCTTAGAGGGGACTTCAGGAGACGAGATCTCCATCACCTATCTTGGCTATACAACACTCCACATAAAAGGCACGGGCAACATGTCTCTCAAAATGGAACCTGACGCCAAGGTCCTCGAAGATGTTGTCGTCGTAGGTTACGGTACTCAAAAGAAAGTCAACTTGTCTGGATCTGTCGCACAAGTAGATAGCAAGACCCTCACCAACCGTCCTATCTCCAGTGTTTCAGCCGGACTGCAAGGACTTATGCCGGGTATTACAGTCAATAATACCAGCGGTGCACCTGGATACGATAATGGATCGATCCATATTCGGGGTATTGGTACCTTGAACAATTCCTCACCTTACATCTTGGTTGATGGAGTAGAGAGCTCTTTGAATGCTATAGATCCCAATGATATCGAAAGTATTTCCGTATTGAAGGACGCCTCTTCTGCTGCCATCTATGGTTCAAAAGCCTCTAATGGTGTCATTCTCGTAACGACAAAACGTGGGAATTCCGGAAAAGCCAAAGTATCTTACTCTGGATATTTCGGCGTTCAAAATGCCACAAAGTTAGTAGACCGGATGAGTTCTGCAGAATATGCAGACTATTACAATAAAGTCCTGACTGCAGCAGGAAAGCCCGCCAGGTTTACGGATGAGGAAATACAGAAATTCAAGGATGGTTCCGACCCCTATAACTATCCCAATACCGATTGGTATGACTTGGCCTTCAAGACGGGCATAGAGCACCGGCACAATGTCAATGTAACTGGTGGAACAGACCGAACGCATTATATGGCTTCGTTTGGATATCTTCACCAGACGGGTATCCTTCCTCATGCCCGCAGGGAGCAGTTTAATGGAAGAACCAATCTGGACATGGCGATCTCTAATGCCATCACAGGGCATATGAACTTGTCCTTTATCAGAAACAACTATAGCACTCCTACCAATTCTTATGTTGGCGGTGGTGAAGACCAGATCATCAGGCAGTTGAATGTCATGTCACCTTGGATTCCCAACAAATTGGAAAACGGACAATATGGAACCATCTCTGATGGCAACCCCATGGCATGGCTCGACTCAGGAGAGACCCTGGACCGCGAAAACAGGAACTTCATCGGTCAAATAGGGTTAGACTATAAGATCTTAGATGGACTGGTACTGAAATTCCAGGGATCGTATGCAGAATCCCATCAACACTACAAGGAATTCATCCAGTATATTTACTACAATGACTCTAAGCAGTCTGACCCGAACCATTTAGATGAATCTGAAAGTAATTCAGAACGGACGAATTTAGACCTATACCTGAATTATGACAAGACATTTGGCTTGGCACATCATTTCAAGGCAATGGGAGGCTGGCACACAGAGGCCTATAACTACCGTTACTTGTCCGCATACCGCAAGAGTTTCCCAACGAACGACCTGCAAGACATGAACGCCGGTGATGAGTCTACGATGAAGAATGGAGGCAACACAAGAAAGCTGAGAATGGTCTCTTACTTTGGAAGGCTAAACTACGATTATGCAGACAAGTACCTCGTTGAGGCAAATTTCAGAGCAGATGCCTCATCCCGCTTCGCAAAAGGACACAGATGGGGATACTTCCCTTCATTCTCTGCAGCATGGAGATTGACGGAAGAATCATTCATGCAATCCACGAAAGGATGGTTAGACAACCTTAAGATACGGGCATCATGGGGTAAATTAGGAAACCAGGATGCACTCAGCGATTATTATCCTTGGATGAACACGTATAACGTTACAGCAAAATATCCTTTTGATGGGTCATTGGTAAACGGATATTACCAAGCAAACTATCGCCTGGAAACCATCTCTTGGGAGAAATCCACGACATGGGGCATCGGTTTAGACTTTGGACTCTTCCATAGCCTGACAGGATCCATCGACTACTATAACAGGAAGACAACGGGTATTATCATGGATGTTGATGTACCTTCTGAATTCGGACTTGGAGCCTATAAAGACAATATTGGCTCCATGAGGAATGAAGGCGTTGAGATTCAATTGAACTATCAAAAGCAATTGAATAAGAGTTGGGGGTTACAAGTAGCAGCCAACTTTGCCTACAACAAGAACAAGATTCTCAACTTAGGTCCTGGCATTGATGTCATCGGAAGTGGCGATAACAGAAACGTTGTCGGTCAACCGTACCAGGTATTCTATCTCTATAAGGCAACAGGGAAGTTCTTCCAGTCACAGGAAGAGGCTGATGCCTATACCGCAAAATATGGGAATCCTTTCGGAAAGAAGTTCATGGCTGGTGATGTCGTATATGAAGACACAAACGGGGATGGCAAGCTCACCTCCCAAGACAGGGTTTATTGCAAGAATACGACCATGCCTGCCATTACCTACGGTTTTAATATTGGGGCAACCTACAAGAATTTTGACTTAATGACAGTATGGCAAGGCGTTGGAAAAGTATCACACCGTTTCGTCTCTGAAGTCTTCGGTCAATTTAGAGGAGACAACTCACATCCCTCTACCTATTGGGAGAAATCTTGGACGATTGACCCGGAACATGCCAAAATGCCACGCCTGTATGAGGCAGACAACTCGGCAAGCGCTATTTACAATTCTACGTTCTGGCTTTTCAATACGTCTTATCTCCGTTTGAAGACTCTGCAATTTGGCTATACGCTTCCCAAGAACTTATTGAAAGGAATCGGCATTTCAAATCTCAGGATTTATTATGCTGGCGAGAACTTGCTGACTTTCGATAATCTTCCTATCAACGTGGATCCAGAAACGACTTCGGAAAGAAGCTCATCCTATCCACTTTTAAGGTCTCACTCTTTTGGCGTGAACATTTCATTCTAATTAAAATACAAACATACTACGATGAAATATATCAATAAATTATATTTGGGAATCGCCCTCATTTCCCTCACTGCGTGTGATAATTATCTAAGCACAGTGCCCGAGGATGCTCTCTCTGTTGAAACAGGATGGAAAACAGAGGATGATGCCGCGAAATTTGTTGTGGGCTGCTATGATGGATGGGAGGATGCAGGAACCATCATGTATTTAGACTGCGCCTCCGACTTCGGCTATAACCAATTCAGCTGGGAAGGATATAATGAATTGGGCAATGGTACTATCTCTCCAGGAGAACCCGGGGTGTCTTTCTATGACTTCACTACCATACGCCGTTGCAATACATTCTTGGCGAATATTGACAAAGTAAGCTTTGCAAATGAAAGCGACAGAAAGGAACTCATCGCAGAGGTCAAGGCAATCCGGGCTTATCGATACTTCATCTTGAGCAATTGGTATGGTGGCGTTCCTATTGTAGATAACTATACCACTGCGGCTGAAGCCCAAGTGCCACGTAATACGGAGCAAGAAGTGCACGACTATGTGTACAAAGACTTGAAAGAGGCCATCGCTGATATCAACGAGACGCCATCACAGCGTGGTAGGATTGCAAAAGGAGCTGCCTTAGCCATGCTCATGAGAGCCTCCTTGTATTGGGGCAATTATCAGCAAGCAGAAGACGCAGCGCAACAAATCATCGATTTAGGGCAATACTCACTGGAACCGGGCATTGATGGATTCCATAAGCTATTCACGTTAGAAGGTGCCACATCCAAGGAGATTATCCTTGCAGTACAGTCCTTGGAGCATACTTACTCCAACTGGATACCTGGCACCATGTACAATAATGGAGAAGGAGGATGGTCATCTATCGTACCGACCCAAAACTGTGTAGATAACTTCGAAATGGCAAACGGAAAGACGATCACCGACCCTGAATCCGGCTATGATCCCATCCATCCTTTCTACAACAGGGACCCACGTTTAGCCAAGACGATCATTTATCCGGGAAGGAACTGGGAAGGCTCTATTTATAATACCCTTGACAAGACCATTAACGGAAAGAAGAATAACAACTTCCCTGAAACAGCACAGAACTGTTCAAAAACAGCACTGACTTGGGCGAAATATACCGATCCCAAATCACAATACGACGACATGTGGGATACGGATTGCAGCCCTATTGTCTTCCGCTATGCAGAAGTATTGCTGACATGGGCTGAATGCGAGAATGAATTGCACGGACCTTCTGCCGAGGTATATCGCAAGATCAACATGGTCAGAGAGCGTGCAGGCATGCCCGATGTGGATCAGGCATTATACAACACGAAGGAAACGCTCAGAGAACTGATCCGCAGAGAGAGGGGATCCGAGTTTGCTGGCGAGGGTATTCGTCGCGCTGACCTTGTCAGATGGAAGACAACTGATGGAAAGATGGTTGCAGAAACGGCCATGACAGGCGACCTGACTCGTATCGTTGGAACCATTAACTATGATGAAACGGACGAGACCCGACGTGCTGTCATTGACCCAACACAGAGAAATAAAATCGAAACCCGCACGTTCGAGAGCTATAACCGATATTTGCCAATCCCACAGTCCGCAATTGACGCGAACCCCAAACTGGAACAAAATCCGGGATACAGCAAGTAAAGGCTACACAATCCATTCAGAGAGCCAACTTCTGCTGGCTCTCTGATCTAATAATGAGCATGTCTTTTCATGAATACTAACTCAACTTCTATATATAGGCCAGGAATCAAATTAATAGGTACAAACGTATTTCGTATTCTCTTGTTCTTGGTGCTTCCATTACTTCCTGCCCATGGGCAGGAAGTTTGGACGCCAGACAATGGGGACGGGACATTCACCAATCCGATCCTGTGGGGGGATTGGCCGGACCCGGATGTGATCAGAGTGGGTGACACCTTCTATATGACATCCACCAGCATGCATTACGTGCCGGGATGCCCAGTACTGAAATCGAAGGACTTAGTCAACTGGGAGATGGTCAGCTATGCCGTCGACAGCTATCCTGAGGACCCGAAATACAACCTGCAAGGGGGAAGCCTATACCTGAATGGGTCTTGGGCTACTTCTATTCGCTACCACAATGGGAAATTCTACGTTGCCTTCTGTACCCCTGATGGCTGGGGCAGGAAGGGGCATTTCAGCATCTGCGAGGCTGACAAGCCGGAGGGACCTTGGAAAAGGACGATCTTCCCAGAATATATGTATGACCCAGGACTGTTCTTCGACGATGACGGGAAGGTCTACGTAGTTCATGGACAGGGCACACTTTACATCACGGAATTAGATGCTGATTGCAAGAAAGCAAAGGGAGCTCCTGTCAAAGTGTGGAGCACGACCTTTACCTCTCCGACCCAAGAGGGAAGAGGATTCGGCATAGAAGGGTCGCACATGTACAAGATCAACGGCAAATACTACATTACCAATCCGTGCGGAGGAACCGAAGGATGGCAGGTTTGCTTGCGGTCGGACCATATCTATGGACCTTATGAGTACAAGGTGATCGTCAATGACGACAGCTCTTATCCTGGCAATGGACTGCACCAAGGGGGTATGGTGCAGTTGAAGAACGGCGACTGGTGGTTTATCATCATGCAAGACAGGGGCCCAATCGGGCGTGTCGCGCACTTGCTGCCGGTAACCTGGAAAGAAGGATGGCCAATCTTGGGCGTGGACGGAAAGGATGTCAGCGTTTACAAGAAGCCGGATGTGGGAAGAAGCTATGCCATCAAGGTACCTGCCACCTCGGATGAGTTCAACGGCAAGACGCTCGGCCTGCAGTGGCAATGGAACCATAACCCTGATCCCGAACGATGGAGCCTGACTGAACGGAAGGGATTCCTCAGGCTGAAAGCGGGCTTGGCACCAGACCTGAAGATGGCAAGAAATACCTTAACGCAAAGGGTTCAGGGTCCATTGTCGACAGCCACGGTAGAATTGGACTTCTCGCGCATCCAAGACGGAGACCAGGCTGGCTTCGGCATCTTCGAGTTCCCGTATGCTTACTTAGCTGTCCGGCAAACCGGGACCCAGCGGGAGCTGATCGCTTGCCATGACGGACAGGTCACTGACTCGCTGACTGTCCCAGCAGGAAGCCACCAGATCTGGCTGAGGGCGCGGACGACAGACAAGGACTTCACCGCACGCCTCTATTACAGTTGGGACGGAAACCTGTTCAGGCCCTTCGGAAAAGTACTGAAAATGGAGTTGGGATTGCCATGGACAGCCAACAGGTTTGCCCTGATCCATTTCTCCACGAAGAAGGAAGGAGTCAACGGGATTGCTGATTTCAACTGGTTTAGAATGACCAACAAATAATACAATAATAACGATTAAATCCTGTTATTCTGGCAATTACATCCAAAAACACGATGAAACGAAAGCTATTCAGTCTTTTCTTGCTGGTCGCCCTCACGGCAACAGCATCCGCGCAAAAGCGCCTGATCAATGACCGCTGGCAGTTTGTGCGCCTGTCGGGCGACACTGCTACCTGGAAGGCAGGGAAACAAGGCACGTCTTGGCAGTCGCAGTTCTCCGTGGAGACACGGGATGGGAAGCTGCATTCATCCCTCACGCTCAAGGATTCATTGATCGCAGCAGAGTGGAAGCAGTTGGGCAACGCCCAATGGCAATCCGTGCGCCTTCCCCACACGGCATATATGGAGCCCCTTACCATCGTACATCCTTGGCAGGGCATCTGTTACTACCAACGAGACATCCATTTGGGAAAGAAAGACCTGGAAGGACAGACCTGGATAGAGTTCGAAGGCGTGATGCAATTGGCTGACATCTGGATCAACGGCAAGCATGCCATGCAGCATGCCGGAGGGTTTACGACCTTTGTCGTCGATGCCACTCCTTACCTGCATGAAGGCAAGAACACCATCCTCGTACGTGCAGACAACCAGGACAACCCGCTGATTCCACCTGGGAAGCCACTCTCGCGGCTCGACTTCTGCTACCATAGTGGCATTTACAGGGATGTCTATCTGATCCACAAAGGCAATGTCTTGATCACCCATCCCTTACTTACCCAGCGCAAGGCTGGCGGAGGCATCTTCGTGACCTACCCGAAGGTTACCCAACAAGAGGCAACGGTAAACGTCAAGACTGAGGTGGAAAACAAAACGCAGCAGGCTCTCTCACTGACCTTACGGCAAAGGCTCTACCCTACCCGCCATTCCTCAAGAGAACGGATGGTTGCCGAAGCCATCCAAGAGATTAGGATACCTGCCGGGACTGCTATCGAAAGGCAACAGGCCTTAGACATCCGCAACCCGAGATTGTGGTTCCCTGATGCTCCACAACTCTACCAATTAGAAACAGAGATCTTGTCGGGAAACCGCGTCCTCGACCGGGAATGCACCACCATCGGTATCCGCCGCTTCGAGGTTACGAAGGAGAAGGGACTGTTGGTCAATGGCAAGCCCTATTACCTTTGCGGCACCAACCGCCATCAGGAATATCCCTACGTGGGGAATGCCATTTCGGACAATGCGCAATTCAGGGATGTCTACCAGATGCGCGACAATGGTTTTAACATCGTCCGATTAGGTCATTATCCGCAAGACCCCTCCGTATTGGATGCCTGCGACGAGTTAGGACTCTTGGCGATAGAGCCGATCCCCGGCTGGCAGTTCTTCAATAAGGACTCCTTGTTCATCGCCCTCACCTACCATAACGTGAGAGAGCTGATCCGCAGGGACCGCAACCACCCCTCCATCCTGATGTGGGAGACGACACTCAACGAGTCATGGCCTCCGGCTTGGTGGAAAGACCAGGCGATAGCCGTTGCCCATGAGGAGATGCCCGGCGACCAATGCCTGACCTCCGGTGACTGTTATGGCTACAATCGATTCGAGATCTGCTACAACGACTGGGACGATGACACATTCTCCAGACCGAACAAGAGCGGGAAGCCAAGCTTTATCCGTGAATACTACGACTATGAGTTCGGCGGAGACGTGAGCACATCTCGCTTCGGAAGAAAGGACGGTATCCTTGCCCTCATACAGAACCTATGGAATGCACAATGGTCTTACAACCAATATCGGGGCTTGTTCCCTCACACGATCGGCTGTGCGGTATGGAGCATGTACGACTACAACAGGGGATGTTGTGACAATATCTGTGAGAGTGGCGTGGCAGACATCTTCCGCCTTCCCAAGTTCAGCCTGCCGTTCTTCCGTCTCCAGACCCCTGCCCACTCCTATACTCCATCGGGAAAGATGCCTTATGATCTCTTCTGCACTGCCTATGGAAAAGAGGCGGACACGGACACCTTGCTGGTCTATGGGAACGTAGACGAGGTCGCTCTCTCCATTGGAGGGAAGCGAATCGCCACGCAACGGGCTGATAACGGTCCTACGACTTCCTATGTGAGTCATCCAGACAAGGGCAACTGCAAGAACCTGACCTACCCACCTTTTACCTTCACAGGATTGAAAGGGTACAAGGGAGATATCTCCCTGACGGGTTACTGGCAAGGGAAAGAAGTCGCCAAGAAGGTCATTGAATGCCCTGGGGAGCCCCAGACCTTAGGTATCCAGTATTTTGAAAGTGGGAAACCGGCCGGGCAAAACGACCTGCTCATCGTCTATGTTTCCCTGTTGGACCACCGACAGAACTGTTGTCCGATCAATGGAGAGCCCATTTCGTTGTCCGCGCTGTCAGGTGGCAAGGTCATGGGGCCATCGTCCTACGCCACAGAAGCCGGTGTCGCCAGTTTCCTCGTGTCGACAAGTGAAGCGCGTCAGCTCACCCTCCAAGCCACTTGGAAAGGGCACACGGTGAAGAAAACAATCGTGCTCGCCCAGGCTCCACAAAAGAAATGATATTACACCTTATGCCTTGATTTCCAAAAGGTCACCTCCCGTCTTGCAATAGGTCATCTATCGCAAGGCAGGAGGCCATCTTTCAGCCCTTAAAAGGTCATCTATTGCAAGATTAAAGGTCATCTCCCCATTTCCTACGTGCAATGAATGGCATTTCAATTCATTTTTTGCAGAAAATTATCCACGCTTTACTTGATTTTATCTAAAAATATGTATATTTGCACGATGTTTGATCATCAAGACGAAACATAAGGAGTCACCATGAGAGAATGGAGGGCTCACCATCTAAAACCATTCATATACATGAAAAAATTATTACTCTTATCTGCCTGTCTGATCTTTGGAATAGGGACGAAGGCACAGATCTTTACAGACGTCGACCGGAATTTATACCGCGACTATCAGCCTTTTTTCCAGCCAGATCCGAGACTGATGCAACATCCTACCTCACCCAAGCAGGCGAAAGGAAAGGCTAAGTTGGTCACAGGACTGCCCGACCATGTCAACAATGGAGCTGCTTTATGGTTCCCCCCGATCTTCAACCAAGTTGGAGGATCTTGTGGCGCGTCCTCCCGTATTGGCTATATGATGACCTACGAGTGGAACGCCTTCCATGGGAGCAATGCCTCGCAATTAGAGAACCAGTTGCCGCCCCACTTTGAATACCCTTTCTCTTACGACGGACTATCTAAGGACCAGATGGCTATCTACGTCGGCTATCCAGATGGCGTTCACTATGGAGGGTCGGACGTGAGCAGCACATACGGTGTATATGAGACAACGTCGAATGACGCTGGATGGATGCAAGGCTACGACAACTGGTACAATGCCATGTCGCACCGCATCACCGCCGCGGCGAACTTCCCCAAAAGTTCTCTCACTGAAGAGGGGGCAGAAGCGATCAAATGGTGGCTTTTTAACCATAATGGAGATGCCTCCTGGCCGGTCATAGAGGATGATAACGGTCAGCATATTGTCGGTGGAATCTGCGGATTGGGTTGCGGGATCGCCAGGAGTGCGACATCCAAGATCGGGTCAACTGCCGCCAACAAAAGCTTAGGAGTTGTCGGCAAGGTATACTTATCGCATTGGAACACCGACTATGTCGACCATGCCGTCACCTTAGTAGGCTATGACGACCGCATCGAGTTCGACTTAGATGGCAATGGCACATATGGGGAAGCCAACAACCAATTAGGGCAAAATGAAAAAGGAGCATGGATCGTCGCCAACTCATGGGGCGCCAGTTGGGGAAACAACGGGTTCTTCTATGTTCCCTATGCGATGGCAGGCGGTTTGAGTAAGCAAGTGACGACGAACGAGGGGAAGACCGCCTATCAAGACAGGGCAGGAGGATGGTACCCGGAGATCTACTACCTCCGTCAGAACTACAAGCCCACCCGCACGATGAAAGTCACCATGCAGTACAGCAAGAGATCAGAGATCAGCGTCGTGGCAGGCGCCTCACAAGACACCACGTCCACACAACCAGAGAAGGAATATGTCTTCCGTTACATCAACTATACGGGTGACGGGGATGGCAATGGCACAGATGCCGAGACCCCGCTCTTAGGCAGATGGGCAGACGGAAGCATGCACTCTGAGCCCATGGAGTTCGGTATCGACCTGACCGACCTGAGTCAAGACTTTGACGTATCAAAGCCCATCAAGTATTTCCTGACCATCCATTCCAAGTCTTCTGCCGATGGAATCGGTCAAATTTGTACAGCTGACGTGATCGATTACCTTTTTGACAGCATGGGGACAACGACCCCTTTCCCCCAGAAAAACGTGCAGATACAGAACCAGGGAAAGTCAACGGTCATCACTGTAGTCGTTGGAGGAGAAGCCATCAACCCACCGGTCAACCTAACCCAAGCAGGAAACACGCTCTCTTGGGGAAAGCCACAGGGCACCGCCTATCAGCCCACGGCATACGTCATCTATCAGGACGGGAAGGAAATAGCACGCACGACGAATAACACCTATCAGGCCACAACTGAAGGGACCTATGCCATCAAGGCTTTGTATACCCTTTCCGGAACAGACCATCTCTCAGCTTTTAGCAATAGCGTTGCCACCGCCCAGACTGCGGGAAGTGCCTACGACAATGTCGCACAGACCTTCTCGAACGGAGGATTCCTGATACCGAACATCACCAAGAGCAGCCACAGCCAGTTCACCATCGAGCTTTGGCTCAAGCCTTCGTCTATCAAGGACTGGAACCAACAGATCGGCGGACCTTGGGGATCCTTCCTCCTACATGCAAATAGCGATGGAACCATGTATTTTGGATGGGATACCTATAACAGAAAGCTGACGAGTGCCATCCTGCACAACGGTCAATGGACACACCTTGCCGTTGTTGTGGACAAGAACACAGCTACGCTTTATGCCAACGGTGAATCCCAAGGCTCGGTGACATCCACCAGCTATTCCGGTTTCCCTGCTTTCAGCAATGGGCTCCTGATCGGGTATGCCTCCGGCTCAAGTAATGCTATCTATGGCGATATCGACGAGGTACGCGTATGGGATGTGGCAAGAAGCGCACAAGACATCAAAGACAATGAAACCCGCCCGATCGCGTCTCCCGCCACGACACAAGGTCTTTTGGCTTACTTGAAGATGAATACCATTACCGTCGACGGAACGGAGAAACTCCAGGATTGCGCACATGGCAACCATGCAACCTTCATCAATGCCAACCACAGTGCTTCTACCGTGGAAGCCAATACCACCCTTCGTCATCATGATGGCATCATTGCCTCGCTCGAAGGTGCATCCGAGGCACTCAAGGGCGAGAACATCAAATACGCCCTAAAAGGAGGAACGGACGTAGCTTCGTTCTCTTGGACAGCCACCCATGCCACGCCAGCCTCCACACAAGCATCCGAGGCATCATTCGTGTTCAACGAGATTGGGGAGCAGACGGTAACCCTGAAAGTAACCTCACTTGATGGCATCACCTCTACCCTGACCAAGACCGTCAACGTAAACGAGCAGGCTGCCACCGCGGATTTCGAGATTACCAACGCCCATCCAAAATGTAGTGAGCGCACATCCTTCCTTGCCAAGAACAAGGCACCTGGCTGTACGTATCAATGGACGATGCAAGGGGCTGACGTCACAACCGCCACGACCCAGCACGCAGCTGCCGTCTATTCGACGACTGGCGACCATGATGTCACGCTGACCGTGACTACCCCTGATGGCAAAAAGCTGACAAAGACTGCCGTAGTCACCGTCACCGCCTCGAAGCCAGAGATTGCTTATGCCATCGATTCCATCTCACACGTCATCCAGAAAGGCAGTACGATAACCCTGACCGATGCTTCCAAGTATGACCCGACGAGTTGGAAATGGAGACTGATGAGCAACAATAGCATCCTGAACGGAGAAGGCAGCCAGGTGAGTCTCACGCCCACCAAAGCCGGAGCCTACACTTTGTTCTATCAAGTAAGCAACGAGGAAGGCGAGGCGAGCCTGACAGAATCCCGCTCCTTAGTGGTCTGCAACGCTGAGTCCGGAAACGGACTGAACTTCACCACGAGCTCGACACCCAAGACGTTGACGACTGAAGCCTTGGGAAATTTCGAGAAAGCATGGACAATCGACTTCTGGATGAAGCCCGCGACCTTCTCGAACCGTTGCAATGGAATTGAGGGATTAGACAACGACGGCAATGGGGTCTTCTCCATCATCACCAACGGGCAAGGTGCCGCCAACTTCCTCTCAGGCAGTAACAGTGCTGAGACCGGGTCCGGATATTTTATTGCCGGCGAGTGGCATCATTATGCCATTACCATGGATGCAGGCACACTCTGTTTCTACCGCGACTCCGTCTTAATCGACAGAAAGACTGGGATGGCAACAGACTATTCCGCATGGAAGAAGCTGCAAGTAGGCGGAAGCGCACAGATGAACGCTTGTGTGGACGAGCTGAGAGTATGGAATCAAGCCATGCCACAAGCAGACATCAAGCGCTATGTCACACAGCCCCTTAAGGGAGACAACCTGTTAACAGCGAAAGGGAAAGGCCTGTTGGCTTATTACGACTTCAACCAGAACGACGGTATCGACGTTGCCGACCAATCAGGCAACGGTAAGACAGCCCACCGTGCCAACTTCGGTCCTGGCGGAGATGCCTGGTCACCCAGCAAGGGAGTATTCGCCTTAGATTTCAGTGCCCCGGTATCGGAGAGCTTAGACAACCATGGCAGTGTCCTGAACCGTAGTGCTTACCGGGTCGTAAATGTCAGTGACGAGGAAACCAGCTATGAATACGGTCCGGCAGAGAAAGCTTTCGATGAAGACCCAAGCACACTCTGGCATACTGCTTACCATGATGGGCAGAAGCCTTACCCCCATTCCGTCACAATTGACAAGACAACCAATGACGTGATCGAAGGCATGCAACTTTACTTTGCACGTAAGAGCTCATATCGAGCTGTCTCTGCTAAAGTCGAGCAGAGCGCAGACAACATCACCTGGGAGACCTTAGATGAGAACCATGCTTTCTTCGACATGGAGCGTCCAGCCATTGTCTTCAACAAGCCTTGCACCCAGCGATACTTGCGTATCACATTCCTGAAAGGAGCTACCAACAGCAGTCTGATGGCCATCAACGACATTTCATTCTACGGGAAGAAAGAAGAGCTGTCAGGGAAAGCATCCGTCACACTTCGTTATGAGAGCGTTTCCGACGAAGAGACGAATGGAGAAACGGCACCTGGACGATATGCCGTCGACAATGATGTCACCACCTTCTGGCATTCCCACTATACCTCTTCTGTTGTAGGCTATCCACACAGCATCACGCTGAGCCAGCCTACGGGCTCGCGCATTGATGTCTTGACCTTAGTTCAGCGCGATCATGGGAGCACATCGTCTTACTATGACGCTGCTAATATGGTGATCTATGCTGGTGATGACCCAGCACATTTGGACAGTATTGAAACCATCCGAATACCTTTCTACATAGAGAGTACCGTAAGATTGCCGATCCCCATCGACAAAAAATACTTCCAACTGAAGTTTACTGGATCGCAATATGGCAGTACAAAGTGGTTAGCGATCTGCGAGATCAAGGCTTATCAGCTCTCTGGTGAGGAGACAGGTATCCTAAATATCAATGGTACTACCCAGAAAGAAGCCGATGCCCAGGAGAAGATCTATGACCTGATGGGACGCTTGATGGGAAAGAATCCCAAGCTCCTGCCTCCTGGCATCTATATCCGGGACGGTAAGAAATTCGTTATTAAATAACCTACGATGACATACGACAAGAAAGGCGTGCCGTTCAAGTTGGAAAACTGAACCGGTGCGCCTTTCTTTTAATGTGTGAAAGAGGGCAAATCTTCAGGTCATTGCGCATACATCCTATCCTCAAAGGCAGCCAAGGCAGCCTTTGCCCCTTCTCCCATGGCAATCATAATCTGTTTGAAAGGGATGGTAGAGACATCCCCCGCGGCATAGACTCCCGGGATGTTCGTGCGATTATGGCCATCGATCTCGATCTCCCCGCGTGCATTCATCTCCACTGTTCCCTTGACAAGGTCAGAGTTAGGCTGAAGTCCGATCTGAAGGAACACGCCATCCACAGGCAACGCCATCTCCTCTCCTGTCTGCCGATCCTTCACGATGATGCCCGTCAGTCGTGCGCCATCACCTTGCAATACTGATGTTTGCTTGTTAAAGAAAATCTCCACATTGGGCAAATTCCTCAGCTTCTCCTGAAGCACAGCATCCGCTTTCATCTGACCAGAATATTCGATGACAGTGACGTGATGGCAAATACCCGCCAGGTCGATGGCAGCTTCAGCACCACTATTGCCACCACCGATCACTGCCACATCCTTTCCTTTGTAGAAAGGTCCGTCGCAATGCGGGCAGAAATGAATGCCATGTCCCACATAGCGATCCTCATTCTCCAACCCGAGTCGGCGCCACTTAGCACCTGTGGCGAGGATCACCTGCGGGGCACGAAACTGTTCCCCACCTTCTACGGTAATCGTCTTGACCTTACCATCAAGGTCAGCATGCTGGAAAGTACGATTGACGAAGACTGCAATGTCATTGCACTCCAACTGTTGAAAAAGGTCGGCAGCCAATTGCGTGCCCAAGGTACGTGGAACCGAGATGATATTCTCGATGGCAGTTGTGTCATTCACCTGTCCACCGATCCTCTGTGCCACGACAGCCACTTTCAATCCCTTCCGTGCAGAGAACACGGCAG
>ULNB01046177.1_pt1 | contig 20871 bp, 16 predicted proteins | sample 1951811 | NCBI WGS metagenome assembly ULNB01 (sample SAMEA4835566, study PRJEB28245) | human gut metagenome | biome: gut microbiome; material: fecal sample | place: Denmark | collected 2008
CGTGATTCCTGTGCCCGACCTGAATATTTACACGAACCTTTACTTGAGGTTCAAGATTGCCCGCGTCCTGAAATGCGACTTCGGAGCCGATGCCCGCTATTTCACGAAATACTACGCCCCGGACTATAGTCCGGCATTAGGGCAATACACAGTACAAGATGGCAACTACAAGACAAAGGTAGGCGACTGCCCTATCGTCAACGTGTATGCCAACTTCCATCTCCAGCACACCCGTTTCTTTATCATTATGAGCAATGTGACGGCAAGCATGGGGTCCAAGGCATACTTCTTCACCCCGCACTATCCATTGAATGGCAGGATCCTGCGCTTTGGACTGAGTTGGAACTTCTTTGACTGATCCCGATCAAATCAGCAACCCTAAGGAGGTAAGCAGACCGTACAGGAACATGTTACGGGCTGTCTTGCCCAAGATCCGGTTTAATTCCTTCCCTTGGTAGATCTTCCGCATCTCCTGATAGGTCTTGACATGCAACACCACATAGACAAGGGGCAAGACAAAGGCAAAGGGGTGCCCTTCGAAGAGGTAGATCGCGCTCGTTAACCAAGCTACCAAGCCCACGGTCAGATATAGGTACAAGCCACGCTCCCGTCCCAACCGGACAATCAGCGTTTTCTTGCCTGCCCGAAGGTCATTATCGATGTCCCGGAAATTATTGATGATCAACAAGTCATCAATCACCAACCCACAAGCAAGGGAAGTGACAAGCACCTCCCAGGTAAACCCTGGTAGCTCGGAAGGCATCGCCAGATAGTAGGTCAGGCACACGGGGACAAGTCCGAAGAACAGCAAGACCAACAAGTCACCTAACCCCAAGTAGGACAAGGTAGTCGTATAAAGGAAGCAGAACAGCACACAGGCCGCTCCGACGATCACCATTTGCCATCCCCCAAACAAGACAAGGGGCAAGCCGACGAGACAAGCTGCGCCTGTGGTCAGCACGATTGCCACCTTCATCGCCGCCAACGTGGTCCAACCCATGGCACAAGCACGGGCAGGACCCAACCTCGTCTCATCATCGTTGCCACGCACGAAATCATAATAGTCGTTCACGAAATTCGCATCGATCTGCATCAGGAAGGCGAAAAGAAAGCACAACACAGTCGGCACCAGGCGAATCTGCCCACCGGCTTCCTTCAAAGCCAAGGCAGTGCCTAACATCAGAGGTACGGCGGCACCCGTTAAGGTCTTGGGTCTTGCCGCCAACAACCAAGCCTTCATGGAGTTTGTTTCTATATTCTTTGCCATAATACTTGCAAAATTATAAATAATCCGGTATATTTGCAAAAAATATGAGCATGATGATAGATAAGTTTGTTAGTCTTGACCTGATGGAGTTCATAGAACGGAACATCCTCCCCAGATATAATCAATTTGACAAGGCTCATGGCCTGACCCATGTGTCGAGGGTGATCAAGAGCTCCATAGAGCTCGCCCACAAAACTGGCGCAGACATCGACATGGTATATGCCATCGCTGCATACCATGACTTAGGACTGGAAGGTCCACGCGCGATCCATCACCTGACCAGTGGGAAGATCCTATCAGCAGACGTCAGGCTCCGAAAGTGGTTCTCACCCGAGAAGTTGAGGATCATGAAAGAGGCAGTGGAAGACCACAGAGCCTCAGCCTCCCATGCACCCAGGAGCATCTATGGGAAGATCATCGCGGAGGCAGACCGGGATCTGGAACCGGAAATGGTGTTCCGTAGGGCGATCGAGTATGGTCTCGACCACTATCCTGAAAAAAAGGAAGAAGAGCAATGGGAACGCTTCCTGCACCACATGGAAGAGAAGTACTCTGAACATGGATACATACGACTGTGGATACAGAACTCACCCAACGAGCGGAAACTCAAGCAAATACGCGAGATCATTAGCGCAAAGGAAGAGCTCCGGAAATATTTCGACAAGATTTATCAGGAAGAAAAGGAAAGATAAAAGACGGCGTGATCGCACTTTTTAACCGAAAATATTTGGTATGATACGGATAATCATGTACCTTTGCAAATGAAAGGAGAAAGAAATAGGGCGGTATCGATTCGATCGGGATACTCATCAAATAAAATCGAAAAACCGGGAATACTCTCTTGCCTATGGCGGGCCATATAAACTCTTCGGAGCTAAGCCGCAAGGCCGGTGGATTACAAAAGCAGGGAGTTCTCAAATCATATTGGACTCGGAGTTTTCATCACATCATCGATACTCCCTTTTTCTTTTTACCCTATTTTACATCAAATCACAAATCAGTATGTTCTCTGGAATAGTTGAAGGAATGGCCACTGTCGTGGCAATCAAGAAAGATCACGAAAATATCGACTTCACGCTGACATGCCCATTCGCGCATGAGCTGAAGATCGACCAAAGTATATCACATAATGGCGTATGCCTGACCGTCGTGGACCTCAAGGGTGACCAGTACACGGTGACAGCGATGAAGGAAACCCTCGACCGTTCCAATCTCGGTCTGCTGAAAGTGGGTGACGCGGTCAACGTGGAACGCTCAATGCCGATGAATGGCAGGCTGGACGGTCATATCGTGCAAGGGCATGTGGATGAGACAGCAACGTGCATCGCCATGGAAGACGCGGGGGGATCTACCTACTTCACTTTCCGATATCCTTTCAAGAAAGAGATGGCAGAACGCGGCTATTTCACGGTCGACAAAGGGTCGGTGACCGTAAACGGGGTATCACTGACCGTCTGTGAGCCCACAGCCGATACGTTTAAGGTAGCCATCATTCCTTACACGCGGGAGCACACGAATTTCCACGATATGCAAATCGGGTCTGTCGTTAATATCGAATTCGACATCCTCGGCAAATACATTGCCCGACTGCAATCGCTTACTCGTTAATATCTGTTAAAGTAAAAGTCGGGCATGCAAGCATCCAAAAGGACGGTCTTTATATAGCAAACAGGTATAAAACAGAAAGAATATGAAGAAATGTACAAGGGCGATCCTGCCCGTCATCGCCATCATGGCGCTTCTCTTGTTGAATGCTTGCCGGTCACAGGAAAACATGCAGACCCAACAGGACATTCCCTACACAATAGCCCAACACTACTTTTTCAATAACGACCAGCAAATCCCGACTGACGCAAAGGTTCGAACCCAGAAACGGTTCGAGGAACTATTTGGCATGGCTGCCGTCATGGGCAAGAATGGAACCCCTACCCCAATCGACTTCAAGAAACAGTTTGCCATTGCCCTTGTGCTGCCTGTCACCAACGTGGAAACCAAGATCAACGTGGGAAGACTGGAGGCAAACGAGGATAATCTGACCTTGTATTACCAGGTAACAAGAGGGAAGTCGCTCTCCCATTCCATGCAGCCCATGTCACTGATCTTCGTGGACAAGAAATACGAGAAGAAGAACGTGGTACTCGTCGAGAAGTAGTACCACATCATCAGAACAGATATGAATCAAAATAAACTAAAAGGTACAGGCAGAATCCCATTCCATCTCATACGATGCTTGATAACCTCCATTTCATTATCTTGCCTTCTCAGCTCTTGTTGGAATACAGATAATTATGGATATCCCTCTAAAATAACATTTGGGAAAGAGGGAGGAAGCAAGATATGCTCGGGCACGAGCAGTTGTTATACTGTCGAAATCTATAACTACAATGGAGATGGAGAATCAGCTTCCATAGATGTTGTTAAGGGCGAAAACGATTCGGTGATCGTCACATACCAGTGGCTAACGGTTACATATAAGCCATCTACAGGTCCACAACTAAAAATAACAGCGCAGCCTAATCACAAAGGGAAAGAACGGAAACTTTATGTGAGTGGTATGGTAGATGACTCTTTCGCTGAAATCAAGGTCGTGCAGCACTAAGCCTTCCCACCTATATTGGGTAAGAAAGCAGCATTCAGTTAGTAAAAGAATCTTAAAACAAGATTGAAGAAACCGAACGGGGTTAAAATAAGTCAAAAACAATGGCTTTAAAATACCATGTGAAGGAATTTACTTAACTTTGCACCAAATTGATCAAAAAAAGCAAACAATGAAAAAGATTCTGATAATGACAATGATGTTGTTGATGGGTATGACATATGCAGTAGCCCAATCACAGCAAAAACAGGCAGAAATCAAGTTTGACAAGCTTGTGCATGATTTCGGCACATTCAGTGAGAGCAATCCCGTTCAGGAAACGACCTTTACCTTCACCAATGTAGGAAGTGCCCCCCTGATCATCAACCAGGCTGTTGCCAGTTGTGGCTGCACGGTGCCTACCTATACGAAGACACCGATTAAGCCAGGTCAGAAAGGACAGTTGAAAGTCACCTATAATGGAAAAGGCAAGTTCCCCGGGCATTTCAAGAAAAGTATCACGGTCCGTACCAATGGCGTGACGGAAATGACCAGGCTGTACATTGAAGGAGACATGACTGAAGCGAAATAAGAAAGGATAAATGATAAAAAGGGGAGATGCAGGTTGCTTGCGTCTCCCTTTTTCGTTGCCCTGGAATGAGGTAACCTATCATCAGCAAAGAGGTGATCTATCGCCGCCCAAAAGGTCATCTAATGCTGCTTAAAAGATCATCTACCAGAGCCTAAGAGCTGATCTCCCACTCACAGGTCAGAATGAGAAGGAGAAACCTAATGAGGCATACTCTTTAAATTGCCAGTAGCCATGATGGTCATCCCGGGACGTACTATCATCAAAACGAGGATAAATAAAGATATTGCTGCTGATAAACCTGTTGAACTTAAAGGAGAAGGTATTCTCCCACTCCAATTCAGAACGGCTATAGGTAGTGTATCCGTATAATCGCGTTTTCCAAGAGATATTGTCAGAAAACTTCCAAGTAAGATCGGCCGTAAACTCAGAACCGTAATCCGTCAAGGAATGCTTGCCTTCATCTAAGCCATAGGAAGACTCCAGTCCTGTCCGCCCCACGTACTTGAAGTTACCTGCCAAAGGGGCGAGATGGACCGTCCCGGTGAGATGCTTCTTGAACCATGACAGAGAATAATCCATACCCAGGGAGAGGTTGACGACAAACGGAGACATGAAATCGGAATAGACCTTGCTCTGATTGCTCTTATATCCCTTTGTAAACTGAGTATAGGTAAGCAACTGGAACGTGTAATACCACCTCTTTGAGGCTTGCAGTCCCAGCTTACCCGTGTATCGGATCAAGTCCTCTGAAGTCTTGAACTTATGAAGAGAATCCCCCCTGCTGGTAATGAATCCCAGTTTCAGCTCCAGTTTATTGTCCCATCTCACCTTCTGCTTGTTGTTATACGTTGCCTGCATGGTAATGCTCCCCACCATGGAATAACTGCTTTCGCCACCTTTATACCAATTGCCGGAAACATAGTTTTGCAGGAACTGCATATAATAATCCCCTCCAAAGGTCCAGAAGTTAGGCTTCCTCACCATCACGTCAAAAGGAATGATATCCACGTCCTGTGGACGAGGAGCCACCTGCTTGACGATATCGAGATTTGCCCTTTGCCGCGTGGGCTCCGTTGAGATTCTCGTGTCCACTCTCGCCAATGCACTCTCCGTGTTCTCCATCCACTCCGGATGATTTAAGTAGACATTCATCAAAGCCAAGTCAACATTCTCTTTTACAACGTTTTTATCCTCATAATCATTCTGGATACTCAGCAAGTCGTGAGCAGGAGAATGGTAGAAGGTCATCGGCAGGAAAAGCCGTGAGAAATCAGAAGCGAGGAAAGCGTTGTTCCCATATTTCCTGGTCAGGTCCTGATAGATACTGCTCTCTTGGAAAGAACCAACAGGAATACTGTCCATCCGACTTTTAAACAGCTTCAAGGAATCCAAATACCGAGAGGAGAAGGGTTGATTGATCGTCACAGTTTCATGGTGCCAGGCATGGGCCGACACGATCCATAGTGAAGAAACGACCAACAAACAATATCTGAGTTTCATATTCTTTAGAATTAGCGTCGGCAAAGATAAGCATTTTTGTTCACAGAACATGCATATTAACAGAGATTATTATTTTTAATTCCTTGTGGGTTTCAGTTTTTTATTGTAATTTTGCACGTTGTTGTAAAGTAAATCAATTCAAATATATAAAATCGTGGCAGAAACAAAGTATATCTTCGTCACAGGCGGTGTGGTTTCTTCACTGGGTAAAGGAATTATTTCGTCTTCGATAGGAAAGCTTCTTCAAGCAAGAGGCTACAATATCACCATCCAAAAGTTTGATCCGTATATCAACATTGATCCCGGCACGTTGAATCCCTATGAGCATGGAGAATGCTATGTAACCGTTGACGGTATGGAAACCGACCTTGACCTCGGTCACTACGAGCGGTTCACAGGTATCCAGACGACCAAGGCCAACTCAATGACCACCGGTCGTATCTACAAATCCGTCATCGACAAGGAGCGCCGTGGCGACTATTTAGGCAAGACCATCCAGGTCGTTCCCCATATCACCAATGAGATCAAGCGCAATATCAAGCTATTAGGCGATAAATACCATTTCGACTTCGTCATCACGGAGATTGGGGGTACCATTGGCGATATTGAGAGCGCGCCCTTCATGGAAGCCATCCGGCAGATGAAATGGGAACTTGGCAAACGGGCTGTCAACGTACACCTGACCTATGTCCCTTACCTAAGGGCTGCACAGGAACTGAAGACGAAGCCTACCCAGCATAGTGTCAAGGAATTGCAGAGCGTCGGCATCCAACCCGACATTCTCGTCCTGAGAACGGAAATGCACCTGAGTGATGAGGTGCGCAAGAAAGTGGCAAACTTCTGCAACGTAGACCTCGACTGTGTCGTCCAGAGCGAGGACCTGCCCAGCATCTATGAGGTTCCTGTATCCATGCAGGACCAAGGTCTGGATGCAGCCATCTTACGGAAAATGGGCATGGAAGTGGGACCCAAGCCCACGCTCGGTCCTTGGAGGAGTTTCTTAGACCGGCAAAAAAGAGCCACGGAGGAAGTGCACATCGGATTGGTTGGGAAATACGACTTGCAGGATGCCTATAAGAGCATTCGCGAGAGTCTCTCGCAAGCCGGTACATACAACGACCATAAGACGGTGATCACCTTCATCAACTCGGAAAAGATCACGGAGGAGAACGTTGCAGAAAAGTTGTCAGGACAAGACGGCATCGTCATCTGCCCGGGATTTGGGCAGCGTGGCATTGAGGGCAAGATCGTAGCAGCCCATTACACGCGCACGCATGATATCCCAACGTTTGGCATCTGCTTAGGCATGCAAATGATGGTGATTGAATTCGCACGCAACGTCTTGGGATACGCAGACGCAAACAGTAGGGAGATTGACGAGAAGACGCCCCATAATGTCATTGACATCATGGAGGAACAGAAGAACATCACCGACATGGGCGGCACCATGCGTCTCGGTGCCTATGAATGCGACCTAAGACAAGGGTCCCGCGTGTTCGACATCTACAAGCAAGAACATATCCAGGAACGCCATCGTCACCGTTACGAGTTCAACAACGACTACGAGACTGAATTCGAAAAGGCGGGCATGAAATGCGTAGGGCGCAACCCTGAAAGCAATTTGGTGGAGATCGTCGAGATCCCAACCCTGAAATGGTATATCGGCACTCAGTTTCATCCAGAATACCAGAGTACCGTCCTGAAGCCACACCCCTTGTTTGTGAACTTCGTTAAGACTGCAATAGAAAATCAAAAGAAATAATGGACAAGAATAGTATTTGGGGCTTTGTTCTCATCGCCGTCATCCTCATTGGATTCAGTTGGTGGTCACAACCTTCCAAAGAAGAGCAAAGAGCTGCCTTCGTTCAGGATTCCCTTGCCCAAGTGGCAAAGAAAAAAGCTGCGGACGCACAAAAGGCGATGGCAAAGGCCAAGCAAAAAGCTGCCAAGGAAAAAGTATTGGAGGACACGACTGCCCTTTTCCATGATGCCCTTCAGGGCACGGCAAAGCCGATCGTGCTGAAGAACGGCAAAGTGGAGCTTACCCTTAACACGAAAGGCGGGACAGTCGTCAAGGCTGTCATCAACCACTACGCAGGCCATCATGTCTTAGACAAGCATGCGAAAGATGACCCGAACGTAACGCTCTTCGATGAGAAAGATCAGAGCATGAACTATACCTTCGTGGCGAAAGAGGCCAACATCAGTACCGGCGACCTGTTCTTCACTCCTTCACAGGTAACGGATACGACAGTGACGATGACAGCCCAGGCAGGACCGGGCAAGACCATCAGCATTGAATACTTGTTAGGCAAGGACTACATGCTCCATTCGAAGATATATGTCAAGGGGATGAGCGGGCTCTTCGCGCCCAATACCTCGACAATGGATGTCAACTGGAAAGACCATTGTCGCCAGCAGGAACGCGGCTACTCCTTCGAGAACAGATACGCCACCCTCACCTATCATAAGGCAGAGGGAGGAACGGACTACCTGAATGAGATGAAAGAGAAGACTGACGAACCGGTGGAAGAGGAAATAGACTGGGTCGCTTTCAAGAACCAGTTCTTCTCAGCCGTGATGATCGCAAAGAACAATTTCCAGAAGAATGCCCTGATGACCAGTATCCCTGACCAGAAAGGATCAGGATATCTGAAACATTATGAGGCGAAGATGAAGGCTTACTTCGACCCTTCCGGCAAGACACCGACGGAATTTGACTTCTACTTTGGGCCCAACGACTTCCGTCTGTTGCAAAAGGTAGAGAAAGAAAGCACGTTCGGCAAGAACTTGCAGATGCAAAGGTTGGTCTACTTAGGTTGGCCGTTGTTCCGTATCATCAACCGCTGGTTTACCCTATACGTCTTCGACTGGCTCACCAAGATGAACATCAACATGGGTATTGTCCTGATCCTGATCACACTACTGTTGAAGGTCATCACCTATCCGTTAGTCAAGAAAAGCTACATGAGCTCCGCTAAGATGCGTGTGCTGAAACCGAAGCTCGATGCTGCCACCGCACAATACAACAAGCCGGAAGACCAGATGCAGAAGCAACAAGCTATGATGGCTGAGTATGCGAAGTACGGTGTCAACCCCATGTCAGGCTGCCTGCCGATGCTGATCCAAATGCCAATCTGGATCGCGATGTTTAACTTCGTGCCGAATGCCATCCAATTGCGTGGCGAAAGCTTCCTTTGGATCAAGGACCTGAGTACGTACGACCCCATCATCGAATGGGGAAAGAACCTGTGGCTGATTGGCGACCACCTGAGCCTGACCTGTATTCTCTTCTGCGGAGCCAACCTGATCTACAGTTGGTTCACCATGCAGTTGCAAAAAGACCAAATGGTGGGACAGCAAGCAGAACAGATGAAGATGATGCAATGGATGATGTACCTGATGCCATTGATGTTCTTCTTTATCTTCAATGATTACTCTGCAGGACTGAACTTCTACTATTTCGTATCCTTGTTCTTCTCTGCAGCGATCATGTGGACATTACGGCATACAACCAACGAGCCTAAGTTGCTTGCCATCTTGGAAGCCCATTATGAGGAAAACAAGAACAACCCAAGAAAGATGTCGGGTCTTGCCGCACGCCTGCAAGCCATGCAGGAACAGCAGAAAGAGATGGAGCGCAAGCGCCAGGAACTGGAACGTAAGAAGAGAAATCTATATAAGTAAATATACCTTGAAGTTAAGGGGCATACACCCCTTAACTTCTTTCTTTTATGTTACAAATCTAAAATCATCATGAACAAAACAATCGCAATCGCTGCGGCCGCCCTTCTCATAGGGGCTCCGCAAATGGAAGCACAGACAATGATTGGAAAGAGCAACATTACGTTGAAGAGTGACGTCATGACACCTGAAGCCCTATGGGCCATGGGACGTATTGGCGGCTATGCCGCATCACCGGATGGCAAGAGAATTGTCTATCAGGTGGGTTACTATAGTGTGCAACAAAACAAGAGCCATCAGGTCCTATATATCATGGATGCGGATGGCAAGAACCAAAAGCAACTGACGACAACTGCAAAGAGTGAGACGGATGCCGCATGGATCGACGGAGGAAAGAAGATCGCCTTCCTCTCCGATGGACAGTTGTGGAGCATGAACCCGGATGGAACAGGACGTACTCAGCTTACCCAAAGCAAGACTGACATCGAAGGGTTTAAGTTCTCTCCCGATGGCAAGCACGTGATCTTAGTCAAGAGCCTCCCCTACTATGGCACCATCAAGAAGAACCCAGATGACCTGCCCAAGGCAACGGGAAGACTGGTGACTGACATGAACTACCGCCACTGGGACCATTATGTAGAAAGCATACCGCATCCTTTCGTGGCACAAGTAACCGCCAACGGCGTGGACGAAGGCATCGATATTCTCCAGGGCGAACCCTATGAGTGCCCTACTGCCCCCTTCGGTGGCATGGAACTACTCGACTGGAGTCCGGATTCCAAATACATTGCCTATTCGTGCCGGAAGAAAGAAGGGGTAAAATATGCCATCTCCACCGACACGGACATCTTCCTGTATGATATCAACAGTAAGGCAACGACCAATCTCTGCAAGACAGCAGGCTACCAAGAACCAGCCATTGACGCAACCAAGTCGATGCGCAACCAAAGCGTCAACACGAAGTTCGGCAATGAGTTTGTAGGATATGACACCAATCCTAAGTTCTCCCCTGACGGAAAGAGCCTGGCCTGGTTGAGCATGAAACGCGATGGCTACGAGAGTGATCGCAACCGCTTAGTCATCCTCGACCTCTCCACCCTCTCAGGTACACGTCAATACCGGTTCGTATCTGAGGACTTCGATTCCAATGTCGACGATTACTGTTGGACACCTGATTCCAAGGCCATCTACTTCATCGGGGTCTGGCATGCCACAGAGAACCTGTACCGCATCAACCTCGCCAAGCCTGCCACGGAACAGTTGACCAACGACTGGGCCGACTTCGGTTCGCTGCAGATGCTGAATAGCAAGCAGATCTTAGCAGAACGCCATGACTACTTCCACCCAAATGACTTATACGTCATCACACCAGGAAAGACGATGAAGAAGACCATCCTGAAGCAGGTTACCGAAGAGAACAAGCCCATCCTCGACCAATTGGCAAAAGGTTCCGTGCAACAGCGTTGGACAACAACCACAGATGGCAAGAAGATGCTTTACTGGGTTGTTCTTCCCCCTCATTTCGATGCGAACAAGAAATACCCAACGCTACTCTTCTGCGAAGGTGGTCCACAGAGTCCAGTGTCCCAATTCTGGAGCTATCGCTGGAACATGTTCATCATGGCATCGCAAGGATACATTGTCATCGCACCTAACCGTCGTGGGCTTCCTGGCTTCGGCAGTGAATGGTGTGAGGAAATCTCAGGCGACTGGACAGGTCAGTGCATGAACGACTATCTCAGTGCCATCGATGATGCCACACAGAACCTGCCGTATGTCGACAAGGACCGCTTGGGATGTGTGGGTGCTTCCTTCGGTGGGTTCTCCGTCTACTATCTTGCCGGGCATCATGACAAGCGATTCAAGTGCTTTATCGCACACGATGGAGCTTTCAACTTAGAGTCGATGTACACGGATACAGAAGAGGTCTGGTTCTCCAACTGGGAATATGACGATGCATACTGGAACAAAGACCAGACTGCCAACGCCCGCAAGACGTATGAGAACAGTCCGCATAAGTTTGTCGACAAATGGGATACCCCTATCCTCTGCATCCATGGTGAGAAGGACTACCGCATCAATGTCAACCAAGGTATGGGAGCATTCAATGCCGCCAGACTGCGCGGGATCCCTGCAGAGCTGCTCATCTTCCCAGATGAGAACCACTGGGTGCTAAAGCCACAGAACGGCATACTTTGGCAGCGCACCTACTTCGATTGGTTAAACCGATGGCTCAAGAAATAACAAGCAAACATAAAATATCACAGAATAATCAGATTAATTATTATGGTAGAACAATTTCAAAAGAAACTGAGCGACTCTCCCGCCATGCGATGGACTGCACTCATCTTATTGGCTGGAGCGATGTTTTTCGCTTACATCTTTGTAGATATCCTATCCCCCTTGCAGGATCTATTGCAAACGCAACGAGGGTGGGATCCTGTGGCATACGGCCACTTCGCAGGTTCTGAACCTTTCCTGAACGTATTTGTCTTTTTCCTGATCTTTGCAGGAATTATCCTCGACAAGATGGGTGTGCGCTTTACCGCCGTACTCTCCGGTGCCGTGATGGTGATCGGAGCCACGATCAACTGGTATGCCGTCACCGATAGTTTTGAGGCATCAAGCATAAAGACATTCATGGACGGCATCCTGAACCTGCCGGATGCCTGGTGGAACATAACTCCATGGTATGCAGGGGAGCCAGCATCCGCTAAGCTTGCTGCTATCGGATTCATGGTATTCGGTTGCGGTAGTGAGATGGCAGGCATCACTGTCAGTCGTGGTATTGTCAAATGGTTTACCGGACATGAGATGGCACTTGCCATGGGCATTGAGATGGCCATCGCCCGCGTGGGTGTAGCCGTTGTCATGTTAGGCTCGCCCGTAATCGCAGCCATCACTCCTATCAGCGTGAGCCGCCCTGTTGCAGTCAGCCTGTTGCTCTGCTGCATCGGATTGATCAGTTTCATCGTCTATGGGTTCATGGATAAGAAATTAGATGCCCAGGGAGCCAAAGAGGAGAAGGACGATCCCTTCCGGGTAAAGGACATTGGGAAGATCTTGTCATTGCGAGCCTTCTGGATCGTTGCCCTACTCTGCGTGCTCTATTATTCAGCGATCTTCCCATTCCAGAAATATGCCATCAACATGCTACAATGCGACCTTCATTTCTCAGCGGTCGCAGCGGGTCGTGTATTCTTCGTCTTCCCCTTGGGAGCCGCAGCCGTTACTCCATTCTTAGGCAACTATCTCGACCATAAGGGAAAAGGAGCATCCATGATGATCTTAGGAGCCATCTTGATGATTGTCTGCCACCTGGTATTCGCTTTCGTCGTACCAGCCACACAATCCGTCCTGATCACCTTCCTTGCCATCATCGTCCTAGGAATCAGTTTCTCTCTCGTTCCTGCAGCCATGTGGCCATCTGTCCCAAAACTGATCGACAACAAGCTCTTAGGTTCTGCGTATGCACTGATTTTCTGGATCCAGAACATTGGGTTGTACGCCTTCCCAATGATCATCGGCAGTGTGCTGAAAGCCAGCAATCCCGGTATCACGGATCCTCTAAAGTATAACTATACCGTTCCGATGTGTGTCTTTGCATCCCTCGGTGTCGCAGCCTTATTGCTCGGTCTTTATCTCAAGATCATCGACCGTAAAGGTGGCTATGGACTGGAGGAGCCCAATATCAAGGAAGAACCCACACAAACGAGTGCACAGACAGAAGCTTAATCCAAGAGTCAACTAAGAAAGGGTTGATCTAACCATCATAAAAGGCAAAGTACAAGATTGATTTCTTATGCTTTGCCTTTTTTCTTTCTACCAAGAAAAAATCCCGGCACCATAGGTAGCCGGGATTGACATATCGGAAGAAGAGCTCCGTTTATTTAGCTACTTTCTCCAAACGTTTCATCATAGAGAACATAAACAGGGCGGAAAGCAGGCATAGACCTACGAACACCGACCATACGCACCACAGAGGAAGATCACCCCAAAGGTATCCACCGACACTGACAAGCACATTACCAAAGGCCGTAGCAACGAACCAGCCACCCATCATCATGCCCTTATACTTAGGAGGAGCCACCTTGCTGACGAAGGAGATGCCCATTGGACTCAACAGCAATTCACCAAAGGTGAGGATTAGATAAGTGCCAATCAGCCAATTGGCTGAAGCAAACTCAGCCTGATCCCCAGCAGCCTTTTGCTCATTCGGCGTGAGCAAGCCTTGTGAGGCAATGATCATCACGCAATATGCCACGGCAGCCACGAGCATGCCATAAGCAATCTTCCGGGGTGCAGAAGGCTCTTTCCCCTTCTTCGCCAAAGCTCCGAAAATACCAATGCTCACCGGGGTGAGGGCAACCACATAGAAGGGGTTGAACTGCTGGAAAATCGGGGCACTGACATCTATGGAACCATCTACACGAGAGTATTTCCAAATGAGGACTAAAACTGACAGCACGATAACCCCAGTTGCAATCAACTTCCCTTTCGATGTCTTGCTCTGGAACAAGGCAAACAGGGAATAGACAATAAAGATGATCATGACTAAGTTGACAACGTCAAAAGCCATGCTCTGCACGCCAGAAGCCGTCTTCTGAGTAAACTCATCCGCGAAATAAGTTAACGTCAGACCATTCTGATGAAAAGCCATCCAGAAGAAAATAACAACGGCAAAAACCAAGCAGAGAGCCACAATACGACTTTTTGTCTCCTGCGGGCTCAGTTCCTCTTCTGCCAATTCTTCCTTCGTCTTCTTCTCCCCTCCTTCTACGTTACGGAAGGTATAACGGAATCCGTAGTAGATTGCCATGGAAATGACTAACGACAAGCAAGCCACGGCGAAAGAGAAATGATAGGCATCATTGCTGGCATAGCCCAAACTTGTCTCAGCCCATTCCTTAATCTTCACGGCAGCAGTTGGGGCAAACAACGCACCAATATTGATTGCCATGTAGAAAATGGAGAAAGCAGAGTCGCGCTTGGCTGAATATTTCGGGTCATCATACAGATTGCCTACCATGACCTGCAAGTTTCCCTTAAATAGTCCCGTTCCAAAACTAATGAAGAATAGGGCTACTAACATACAAACCATTGCCATGGTATTCCCTCCTAAAGGGATGGACAAGAACAGATATCCAAAGAACATCACGATGATGCCAAGGGTTACCATTTTTCCATATCCGAACTTATCAGCAAGGATACCACCGATCAGTGGAAGGAAATAAACCAGGCTGAGGAAGATACTGTAAATCAATCCCGCCGTACCCGGAGTCAATCCGAAATTGGCTCTCAAAAACAATGCAAACACTGCGATCATGGTATAATAACCGAATCGCTCTCCTGTATTGGCTAACGCCAACGCATAAAGTCCTTTTGGTTGACCTTCAAACATAGATTATTAATTTTTAATGATATTATAGAATTATGTATTCCGTTATTTCTTTGTTCTTCTGATATCAAACAGATAAGACATCTTAATGACGATATTGCCAAGATTGGAACTCCCAAAGTAATCCCGCTTGCTGTCACCATACAAGTTGCCCAGTCCATAATAATACCGTGCCTCGACCAGGAAATGTCCTATCTTAGGAATCGTATACTCGAGTCCTGCGCCAGCCACGATGCCATAGTCGAACTTCTTCTCCACCGCCATCGTATCCTGAGCCACGATCGTATTTGCCCTGTCAGACAAGTTGATATCCTTGAAATCGAAGTTCATCTTCGTTGACTCACTCAAGTAAGCTCCCAACTGCGGTCCGAGGTTGACAAAGAACTGAGCGCCATGCCCTTCCTTTCCCCATGCTAAATGGGCAAGCAAGGGGATCTGAAGATAGTTGATAGTACGACTATATTCCTCCTTAACCCCCGTCACCTTATTGATGACCGGTTGGTCTTTAGCATCAAGAGGATTATCTTTCCATCCCACCTGGGCATAATTGATCTCGCCCTGAAGGGAGCAAATCGTACTAAAATATTTCTCCGACGTATATCGAATAGTTAAGCCTCCTGTAAGCCCACCGTGCTTCGACTGCACGACTTTCGGATTGAAGGAGACACTACTAAGGATATATCCACCGTTAACACCTATGGTCAAGTCGTCCCGATGCTGCCCGATCTGGGCATTCATGACCAGAGGCCAACCGATGAACATGGAAAGGAAAAAGAACAGTTTACGCATTCCCGTTAATAATTAATGGATTGGATTTGGTGGTCATAGGTGTAATGGATCAGCATGAAGTTTGCATTCAGCATCCCTCCATTCTCTATTCTATTAAAATGCAAGGGAGTCTGCAAGGGAGTATAAGCATTCTCTCCTTTCGTCCCTAAGAAGCTCTTCCCATACCGATGCAATCCCCTCAGGAAGAACTGTGCATGGTCATATCCCGTGATTGCAAATCGCGGAAGGGCATATTGCATCTCTGCCCCAAACCATTTGTGGTAAGCACGTTCCAACCGCTGTGTCGTCTGAGACAGGGGATTGTAGTAGAATGTGGTGGGTATATAAGTGTCATACTTATAGAAATCATCCAAGTTATATTTCGTATACATCAACCACTCCGTATAACCAAACATAGAGACGACGATGCCGGGATAGTTGACTGTCAGTCCGCTCAACTTCGCAAAGGCGACATTGAGCTCTGGAGACCTTCCGGTATTCAGGATCACGACATTGGGCTGGGTGCGACTAAATGCCTTGGCAAAGTTCTCCTCACTGCTTTTGAGATTGGTAATACTATACTTGATGCCCTTTTGGTCCAATCTATTACGAAGTCCAAAGGTAAAGATCCCTTTCTTACTGGTGGTATCATTACAATCAATGAATACTGGATGATGATGCCCGAACCTCTCCAAGAATGCCTCTATCGCCTTGTTGTTCAGACGGTCGGCACTCTGATAGACTTGAAAGATCTGGGCATTATCGTTCACATCCCCGCCTGTTATCGAGAATGGGATCACCATCTTGATATGATAAGTCTTGCAAAACTCCCCCAAGGGCTTCACCTGGCGGGTGTACAACGGTCCAAAGATAATATCACAATCCTTGGCGCCCTTCTCTAATAGAGTCTGCCGGATGTCTGCATCCAGTGGAACATTCCAAGCATGGACATCTGTGGAGATACCTGCATGCTTCAGGCTGTCACAAGCCATCAAGATGCCACGGTAATATTCAACCATCCGTTTTCCATCCCCATCCTGCTGATGCAGGGGGAGCATCACCCCTACTCTGATGGCACGCTTTCTCACATCCACGTCTGTCGGCTGCGTTGTCTTTTCCTTCACCGCTTTCTGAGCTTCTGGCTTAGCATAAGGAATGAAAAGGAGCGCGCCCTTCTTCAGGGCATAGCCCTCTTGCTTCATTTCTGGATTGGCATCCATAAGCTCAGGGAGAGAGAGCCCATACTGACGCGCAATCCCAAACAGGGTGTCCTTTTTCTTCACCTTATAGATATCCCTCCACTTGGTAGTCTGGGCAACTGCCACACTGCCCCATAAAAGGACCAAAGACAAGAATATGTATCGAAATGAAAGTCTCATCATTCTTCTTTTTATAAAAACTGAATGCAAAAATACAAAAAAAGAATGGCTAAATCAACAATAATCAGTAATTTTGCATAATTAAATCGGATAAAATGGATTTTAAGCATATATTTGCTCTTTCCCTTGCCCTGTTCTACGGATGGGCGGCACGGGCAAACGACACTACTCCCGTCATTAATCCGGTGTTCACTTACACAGATAGCAACGGGGCAACAGAGGAGGCGACTTCCTATAGCGGGTCAGCTCCCTTTATCGCTACGTTTTCTTCTGGCACTGAACATGCCGATGGATGGTCATCTTATTATGAATGGAGGTTCTATGCCTCGGGGGATACCCTCCCCTACCTTATTCGGTATGAAGAGCAGACATCCTACACCTTCAACAAAGCAGGGACGAACACGGTCGTGTTGTATGCGGTCTTCACTCAGGGAGGGGACACCGTATCCTACACCGCTGACTATTGGAAGGACGTGACCCCGCTCACTATTACCATCTCTGAAAGCAAACTGGAGATGCCCAATGCCTTCTCTCCTAACAATGACGGAAAGAACGATATCTGTAAAGCAAAATCCAATTACCAGAGCATCATCGATTTCCATGCCTACATCTTCAATCGTTGGGGACAAAAGCTCTACGAATGGAAGGATATCGATGGAGGATGGGACGGCACTTTCCATGGGAAGCCCGTCAAGCAAGGTGTCTACTTCGTCCTCGTCGATGCCAAGGGAGCCGATGGGAAAAGCTATCATATCAAGAGGGACGTCAACTTATTCCGGGAGTACCGGGAAGGGACAGAAACAACATCAGAATGAATAGAGAAGACGAAAAAATAAATGTTTGGGGAGCACGGGTACATAACCTGAAGAACGTGGACGTGGAAATTCCCCGCAACTCACTCACAGTCATCACTGGGCTATCAGGGTCAGGGAAATCATCCCTTGCCTTCGATACCCTCTATGCGGAAGGGCAACGGAGATATATTGAGACATTCTCTGCGTATGCACGTAACTTCCTCGGTGACATGGAACGCCCGGATGTTGATAAAATCACAGGACTAAGTCCAGTGATCAGCATTGAGCAAAAGACCACCAACAAGAACCCGCGCTCTACTGTGGGCACAACTACGGAAATCTACGACTACCTTCGTTTGCTCTACGCACGCGCAGGTACTGCCTACAGTTACATTACCGGCGAGAAGATGGTAAAATACACGGAAGAGAAGGTGATCGAGATGATCCTGAACGACTATAACGGGAAGCGGATCTATATCCTCGCACCCTTGGTTCGACAGCGAAAGGGACACTATCGCGAGCTCTTCGAGAGCATGAGAAGGAAGGGATACCTCTACATCCGGGTAGATGGGGAAATCAAAGAAATCGTCCGTGGCATGAAGGTTGACCGATATAAAAACCATAACATCGAGGTGGTCATCGATAAACTTCAAGTCCAAGGGAAGGATGACGAGCGATTGAAAAAGAGTGTGCAGACGGCAATGAAACAAGGAGACGGCGTGCTTATGATCTTAGACAAGGACTCTGGTGTCGTCAAGAACTTCTCCAAACGGCTGATGTGCCCCACCACGGGGATGGCATACGCCGATCCTGCCCCCAATATTTTCTCTTTCAATTCTCCAGAAGGAGCATGCCCACGATGCAAGGGACTGGGCTATGTCAACGAGATTGCCCTTGACAAGGTCATCCCTGACAAGGAACTCTCCATCCATGGCGGTGCCATCACGCCTTTAGGGAGATACAAGAACCAAATGATCTTCTGGCAGATCGATGCCATCCTCCATAAATATGGGTGCGATATCAAGACTCCCGTGAAGGACGTTCCCTCCGACGCAATGGAAGAGGTGTTATACGGATCGATTGAGAATGTCAAGATCCCGAAAGAACTCGTGCATACATCCAGTGACTACTTTATCGGCTACGACGGCGTGATCAAATATCTCAAGAATGTCATGGATAACGATGACAGTGCCAGTGGACAGAAATGGGCGGACCAGTTCCTTTCCGTCTCCGAATGCCCAGAATGCCATGGGCAACGCCTCAAGCGGGAATCTCTCTCCTATCGCATCTGGGACAAGAACATCGCCGAGGTCGCAAACATGGATATCACCGATCTGAAAGAATGGCTCGACCATATAGAAGAGCACATGGAACCACAACAGCAGAAAATTGCTGCAGAGATCATCAAGGAAATACGCACACGCGTGGACTTCCTCTTAGAAGTGGGACTGGATTATCTCTCATTGAACAGACAATCGGCATCCTTATCAGGAGGGGAGAGCCAACGTATCCGCCTCGCCACACAGATCGGATCCCAATTAGTGAATGTCCTGTATATCCTTGATGAACCGAGTATCGGACTGCACCAACGGGACAATGAACGGCTCATCAATAGCTTGAAGGAGTTACGCGACTTAGGCAATACAGTGATCGTCGTAGAGCATGACAAGGACATGATGCTCAATGCGGATTACATCGTGGACATTGGTCCAAAGGCGGGAAGGAAAGGCGGTGAGGTGGTCTTCCAAGGTACTCCACAGGAAATGCTCAAACAACATACGATCACTGCTGACTACCTGAACGGTGCAAGGAAGATTGAAATACCAACAACTCGCAGAAAAGGAAACGGAAAGAGCATTTGGATACGGGGAGCAAGGGGCAATAACCTGAAGAACATTGATGTGGAATTCCCATTAGGAAAACTGATCGTGGTGACCGGGGTGAGTGGCTCGGGCAAGTCTACCCTCATCAATGAGACGCTGCAACCTATCCTCAGCCAACATTTCTACCGCTCCCTGAAAAGTCCGATGCCGTATGATAGCATTGAGGGCATGGAATATGTTGACAAGGTCGTGAATGTCGACCAGAGTCCTTTAGGGCGAACGCTACGTTCCAATCCCGCTACTTACACAGGGGTGTTCAGTGATATCCGCAACTTATTCGTAGGACTTCCGGAGGCAAAGATCCGGGGATATAAGCCGGGACGGTTCTCTTTCAATGTCAAGGGTGGACGATGCGAGGCTTGTGGGGGCAATGGCTACAAAACAATTGAAATGAACTTCCTGCCCGACGTGATGGTTCCGTGCGAGGTATGCCATGGCAAGCGATATAACCGAGAGACACTCGAAGTGCGCTACAAAGGCAAGAACATCGCCGACGTACTTGACATGACGATCAACCAAGCCGTAGAATTCTTCGAGAACGTGCCGAACATCCTGCAGAAGATCAAGACAATCCAGGACGTAGGATTAGGATATATCAAGTTGGGCCAACCGTCAACGACCTTGTCTGGGGGGGAAAGCCAACGAGTGAAATTGGCAACGGAATTGAGCAAGCGCGACACCGGCAAAACCTTGTACATTCTTGACGAACCAACAACGGGGCTCCATTTCGAGGATATCAAGATCTTGATGGATGTATTGCAAAAGTTAGTCGACCGCGGCAATACCGTGATCATCATTGAACACAACCTTGATGTCATCAAGCTTGCAGACTATATCATAGACATGGGACCAGAAGGAGGACGCAACGGTGGCAGGGTACTTATCACGGGTACGCCCGAAAAGGTCGCACAATGCCATGTGGGCTACACGGCTAAATTCCTCAAGGAAGAACTGAAAGGGTAAAAATAGAAAGACGTGTGTTTCGCTTCATAACACGCAAAAGAGGGTGTATCAAAATTCTGATGCATCCT
>ULNB01054224.1_pt1 | contig 18780 bp, 14 predicted proteins | sample 1951811 | NCBI WGS metagenome assembly ULNB01 (sample SAMEA4835566, study PRJEB28245) | human gut metagenome | biome: gut microbiome; material: fecal sample | place: Denmark | collected 2008
TACTGCGCCCTACCCGCCCCCGCATCTGATGAAGGTCGGACAACCCAAACCGATGGGCATCATTGATGATAATCGTATTGGCATTTGGGATGTCAATACCGTTTTCCACGATCGTCGTAGAGAGCAGTACATCATAGTCGTAGTTCATGAAACCGATGATGATCTTCTCTAACTCCTCCGGCTGCATCTGCCCATGACCAATGGCCACGCGACAGTCGGGGACATACTTATGTATCAAGTCAGCAATCTCGGGAAGGTTGGAGATCCTGTTATTGACAAAGAACACTTGTCCATTGCGACTCATCTCGAAATTGATGGCATCGGCTATGACCTCATGATGGTAGGTAGAGAGCTCAGTATGGATAGGATACCTATTAGGTGGCGGAGTGCGGATAATGCTCATATCCCTGGCTCCCATCAAGGAGAACTGCAAGGTACGGGGGATCGGGGTTGCCGACATCGTAAGGGTATCCACATTCGTCTTCATTTTCCGAAGCTTCTCTTTCGTAGACACACCGAACTTTTGCTCTTCGTCAATGATCAAGAGTCCAAGGTCATGCCATTTCACAGACTTGCCTATCAGTTTTTGTGTCCCGATAATGATATCGATCTTTCCCGAGGCCAAGTCGGCCATAACCGCCTTCGTCTCTTTTGCAGAACGAGCTCTTGTCAGATAATCCACTCTCACGGGGAAATCTTTCAGACGGTCATGAAATGTTTGGTAATGTTGGAAGGCAAGCACCGTGGTTGGCACTAAGACTGCCACTTGCTTCGAATCACAGGCTGCCTTAAAGGCTGCGCGAATAGCCACTTCTGTTTTCCCAAACCCCACATCTCCACAGACCAAGCGATCCATTGGGCGGGAGCTTTCCATATCTGCCTTTACATCCTGAGTGGCTTTCAACTGGTCTGGGGTATCTTCATAAAGAAAACTTGCCTCCAACTCATGCTGCATGTAGTTGTCAGCACTATACGCGAAACCTTTCTCATGTCGGCGGGTAGCATACAACCTGATCAGATCGCGCGCAATATCCTTGATCTTTTTCTTGGTCTTCTCCTTCAAGCGCTCCCAGGCTCCTGTGCCTAAGGTACTCAGTCGTGGGGCCTCACCCGCATCAACCCTTCTGTATTTACTGATTTTATACAGGGAATGGATAGAGACATCTACCTTATCATTATTCTGGTAGATAATCCGAATCATCTCCTGATAGGAATTACCCGTGGGGATACGCACTAATCCACCAAACTTTCCAATGCCGAAGTCAACATGGACAATATAGTCGCCTGGCTCCATCTCTTGCAATTCCTTCATGGTCAGCGCCATTTTCCCTGCCCTTGCAGAGTCGGAGCGTAGATTGTATTTATGGAATCTGTCGAAGATCTGATGGTCCGTGAAGAAGCACGCTTTCAGGTCGTGGTCAATATATCCTTCATGCAAGGTCTTGTCCACAGGTGCCAACTGGAGTGGAGTAGCATTCTCGCTCTTCGCATTCTCTGAAGAGACAATGTCTTGTAATCTTTCCTGTTGCTTCCTACTATCCGCTAAAATATAGAGCTGATAACCTTGCAGCTGGTAATCTTCCAACGAAGACCGTAACAGTTCAAAGTTTTTATGGAAGAGGGGCTGAGCGCTGATATGGAAATGCAATACTGTATAGGAGTTGACAGCACCCCGATCCTCCCTTTCCTTCACATTCTCACCTACGTTCGGACCATATTCAATACGGCGGAAAGAAGCGGCATCCGCCATCCATTCACTGGCACTCAACAACTGGCGGTCGCGTTGCATCTCTTCCAAGATTTGCTTTTGCTCCATTTCCGTAGCCCCTTCCATCCTTTCCTGGAGTGCTTGTTGCGAGAAGCCTTCTTGATAGATCTTGTCTATCGTATCATGGATATAAGCATAATCTTTCATCACCAAGAGAGAATCTTCCGGGAGAAAATGCAGGAATCCCATTTTCCCAGAGGACAAGGCCGCCAGTTCTGGTACGATCTCAATGGTCGTTTTCTTGTCCTTAGATAGCTGGTCCTGAACTTCGAAGGTACGTATCGTGTCTATCTCATCGCCAAAGAAATCGATACGATAAGGGTATTCACATGAATAAGAATAGACATCCAAGATGCTGCCACGGACTGCAAATTGTCCGGGCTCATAGACATAGTCCACTTCATGAAAGCCATACGAACGTAAGGTCTTTTCCACGTCCATGACATCAATTTGCTGCCCCGTCTTTAATTGTAGGATACGGTCGTCCAACTGCTTCTTCGAGACGACTAATTCCGACAAGGCTTCCGGGCAGGAAACAATATAAGTGGTCTTTCCTATTCCCTCCCCCAATGTGCCCAAACGGGCCAAGACCTCTGTCCGAAGGATTTCATTGGCAGCATCTCTCTGCCCATACTTAACGGCCCTGCGGAAGGAGGATGGGAAGAAAAGGACATTGTCCGTACCCATGACCTGCGTCAGGTCATGGTAGAAATATCCAGCCTCATCAGCATCCTGAAGGATGAAAAGAATCGTATGGCTACTTTTCTCTGCCAAGCCTGCAAAGACCATGGATGTTGCAGAGCAAGCAAGCCCCTGCAAGAAAACAGCTCTGACTGACTTATTTTCCAGTGCACGGTTGAGCGCTCCCACAAGTGGTGACGCCCCATAAAGGTGTTGAATTTTCTCTATATCCATTTATTCCTGTGGCAATGGAGGATACTTGCGGAACCAGCCATCCAGGCGAAGGCGCATCACGCCAAAGAAAGCCTCTCCAAAAATACCTCCACTCATCTTGCTGGTACCCTCCCTTCTGTTGACGAAAATAACGGGTACCTCTTTTATCCTGAATCCGATCTTATACGCCGTGTACTTCATTTCAATCTGGAAGCCATATCCCTTGAACCTGATCTGGTCCAAAGGTATCGTCTGCAAGACACGACGCTTATAGCACACAAATCCTGCTGTTGTGTCATGCACCTTGAATCCCGTCACGAAACGCACATACTGGGAAGCAAAGAAACTCATGAGGACCCTGCCAATAGGCCAGTTGACCACGTTAACGCCACTGACGTACCTCGAGCCAATCGCCAAATCATTCCCCTCATCATGACAAGCCGCATAGAGACGGGGCAGGTCGTGAGGGTCATGACTGAAATCAGCGTCCATCTCGAACACATAATCATAATCATGTGACAAAGACCACTTGAATCCTGTAATATAAGCAGTACCCAAGCCTTGCTTGCCAGAACGCTCTATGAGAAAGAGCCGATCGGCAAACTCCGTGTCCATCAGATGGTGGACGATGGATGCCGTGCCATCAGGACTTCCGTCATCAATAACGAGAACATGAAAGCTCTTCTCAAGCGAGAACACCGCACGGATGATCTTCTCGATATTTTCTTTCTCATTATAGGTAGGAATGATTACAATACTGTCACTCGGATTCATAGTTGTTTAAAATGTTTATGTTCTTTATCGGTGCAAAGATAATGCAATTCAAGAGAAATTCAAAATAAATGAAGGACATTTTATTGGTCTGGATTCTCCACAAAGCCCTGATATTCCTCATCTAAGGCTGACATGACAGCCTTATAGCTCTCATTCTGCAAATACTTGATGTTCTCAGTTCCCTGACCAATTGGGAGGATGGGACGATGGATGGTCAGGCGCATCGGATGCCATAGCACCCACTTCCAGTCACGGGTACGTGGCATGACATTGAAAGATCCATTGATGGTCAGGGGGACCACCGGCAACTTCAGTTCATCCGCAAGCATGAAAGCCCCTCTTCTGAACACTCCCATGTGACCTGTAAAAGTCCTTGAGCCTTCGGGAAAGACCATGACAGACATCCCATGTTTCAAGGTCTTACGGGCTTCATCATAGGTTTTCCGAATCTTGCTCGGACCGCTCTTATCCACAAATATCTGATGGGAAGCCTCACAAGCCAGTCCCACAAATGGGATCTTCCTCAGTCCACTCTTCATCATCCATTTGAAATTACGGTTCAGGAAGCCATAGATCAGGAATATATCAAAGGCTCCTTGATGATTGCTGACAAAGACATAAGATTGTTTCTCGTCAAGGTTCTCCCTTCCTTCCACCTTTACGGGAAGCAAAAAGACACGGACGATCAACTTAGACCACCACTTTCCGGGATAGTAGCCCCAAAAATGCCCATTCCCAAGGAGACATCCGATGGTCACGAATGTCCCCGTCAAAATGGTATAGACAATGGTGATAGGGTAAGCGATGCAAAGGCAGTAAAAGCGATATAAGTATTTCATGCTATTTTAAATGATGTAAAGTAAGAACAACAATTTCCGGACTGACCCCAAAGCGGAAGGGCACAAAGCCTCCAATGCCTGCCGTGACATAGAGTTGGCGATGTCCTGAGAGATATAATCCATCATCTTCCTGATAGGTAAGACGAGTCAGTCGCATTCCAAACAAACTGAATTGACCGCCATGTGTATGCCCGCTTAAGGTCAGTTGCACATGACTGCCCGGCAAGATATGCCTATCCCATGCCGAGGGATCATGCTGCAACATGATCACATAGGCATCCTGGCCCACTCCTTGCAAAGTCTTTTTAAGATCTGCCTTTGCAGGAAATGGCTTCCGCCCATCATTCTCCTCACCTGCAATGACGATGGAATCTTTCCCCCGGTAGATCGTACGATGCTCGTTCCGCAACAAGGTCCAACCACACTGGATCTCCCTGGATATGGTTTCCCTTTCATTCCTTGCCCTCTGGATAGGATCCTTTTTCCGGATGTACATGCTATAGTCATGATTGCCTAAGACAGAGAACACCCCATCCTTGGCATGTAACCTGCTCAAGATGCCTTGGACGGGACGGATCTCGCGGGGCTGCATGTTTTGCAGGTCACCGGCAAAGCAAATCATGTCACCTTTTTGGGCATTGATACTGTCGATATCTCTGGCAAGGATTTTCTTCCATGACCCCGTGTAAGTACCTACATGGGCATCAGAAAACAGCACGACTTTATAGTTGTCGAAGGCTGCTGGCAACTCCTTTGCATAGATGTCAACATGTTTCACTGCCAACTGATGCCATCCTATCGTACATCCATAGATGACGATATAATATTGGAAAAGGCACAAGACAATGGCTACATAGTTGCCCCAATTGGTATGGGTATGATGGTATCTACAATGTTGCCACCCTAAAAAGGAACAGAAAGCAAAGATTGCCTTCGGGATGACCAACAAGCCGACCAACAAAAGATAGACATTCAACCAAGTCAGATCGTCCGGGGCAAAGTTACGAATAGAGGTAAGTCCGATGGTATAGGCCATCATACAGAGACCGGGTACCCACCACAGTATCCTTTTCCACCATGAGGAATGCACATAGTGACGCCAATAGCGCGTATAGAAATAAAAATCTGGCAACGCTATGGCAAAGATAATGGGTATGAATATTCGTGCAACCATGTATGACCCTTTATTTTAAGAGACTGGACTCCAAGAAACGACGCATCAATTCGACAGGAACTCCCCGTCTGCGAGCATAATCCTTTAATTGGTCCTCCCCTATTTTCCCTAAATTAAAATAGACTGCCTTCGGATGGGCGAACATCAATCCTGATACACTTGCATGGGGAGACATCATGCCACTCTCCGTCAGTCGGATACCGATCTTGTCCATACCGATCAAGTCAGCGATGACAAAATTCACGCTTGTGTCCGGCAAAGAGGGATAGCCGATCGCCGGACGTATTCCTTGGTAATTCTCCTTCAATAGATCCTCTACGCTGAGATGCTCATCCGGTGCATATCCCCAATAGGTTGTCCTTACCTCTTGGTGCATCTTTTCGGCAGTAGCTTCCGCCAAGCGATCCGCCAAGGTCTGCGATAACATCCTGCGATAGGCATCCTCTTTATTTTCCTTTTCCATCGCCGCGTCTACCGTCGTGGCAAATATGCCGACCTTATCTGGGATTCCGGAAGAAAGAGGACGTACGAAATCAGACAGGCATAAGTCTGGCTTTCCGTCAGGTTTCATTTTCTGCTGTCTCAACATAGGCAACCTAACCCGCCCAATCAAGATGTCATCCCCATCACTATTGGCATCAAAGATGCCAAAACGGGCATGAGTATGGTACCGTTTGTCAAAATCATCTAACATCGCCATGGCATCTGCCCGTAATCGGTCTTTCTCCGATTGCGGTTTGCCAGTCAATGCCCAGGCGTGAAAGAAATACAGCCAATTGATATAAGGCACTAATTGATGGATGGAATAGTCGAGTTGATCAATCATCTGAACAATATTTGCTCCCCACGATAAAGAGAATCGAAATGACCTTCATCATAGACAAGATGACCATTGCAGAAGGTCTGTTTTACTTGCCAATTAAAACGATGTCCTGTCAAAGGGCTCCATTTGCACTTACTTTGTATCACATCCTTCGTCACCTTCCATGGCGTATTAGGCTTGACGACAGTGATGTCGGCCTTAAGGCCCGGTTGCAAATAGCCACGATCCCTGATCTCGAACAGAGATGCCGGGTTATGGCACATCAGGGCGACGAGGCGTGTCATCGTGAGAACGCCCTCATCGACAAGCTCTAACATAACGGGAAGGGAGAACTGGATCATGGGCATTCCTGAAGCCGCCCGGGCGCAACCGCCTTGCTTTTCTTTCCATTGATGAGGCGCATGGTCTGTTGCCACTGTCGTAATCCTTCCATCTTCCAATGCGGCTCTCAATTCCTCCCGGTCAGATAATGTTTTCACGGCAGGGTTGCATTTAATGAGTGCCCCTTGGGTGGCATAATCCTGGTCGGAGAAATATAAGTGACTGATCACTGCCTCTGCCGTGATGTTCTCATCTTTATTGAACAAGTCCAATTCCTTTGCCGTTGACACATGGGCTATATGTAATCTCGTCCCATAGGTTTTTGCCAAAGCGATTGCCAAAGCACTGGACGCATAGCAAGCCTCCTCACTTCGGATGATCGGATGGTACTTGATCGCCGGGTCATCTCCCTTGCGTGCCTTGACCTGTGCCATGTTACGGTTGATGATGTCCGTATCCTCACAATGTGTCATCAAAGGAAATCCCAATTGATGAGCGGTCTCGAAGATCATCAGCAAAGCACCGTACCTGTTGACCAACATGTTTCCTGTACTGGCTCCCATGAACAGCTTGATACCGGGAACCAGATGGGGATCCAGTTCCTGAAACAACGGCACATTGTCATTCGTAGCGCCAAAGAAAAAACTGTAATTGACATGGCTCTCTTGCTTTCCTCTTTCCCACTTATCCCGCAGGGCTTCCAATGTCGTGGTTTGAGGAATGGTATTGGGCATGTCGAAGAACGTGGTGACGCCTCCATAGGCAGCAGCCCTGCTCTCGCTATCGATGTCAGCCTTAGACGTCAAGCCTGGCTCCCGGAAATGAACATGCTCATCGATCACTCCCGGTAAGACGAAGCACCCCGTGGCATCTACTTTTTTCTCGTAGTTTCCACGGGGAGCGCTTTTTCCTTCTATGATGTCAGAAATGCGGTCGCCTTCAATGATGACAGAGCCTTCATAGACCCTTCCTTCATTTACGATTCTCCCGCCATAGACAAGTGTTGTCATTCTTTCTTATTATTGTCTCCCTGTTGTCCAGGCTGAGCCAGCTCATTGGGTGTTGGCGCTGGCTGTACTTGCTGCGGGTCCACGCCTCCAGCGGGTGCTGCCGTAGGAGGAGCAGGGGTATCCTTCATCCCGTTCATGATCTGTTGGTTCTCCTGAGCCTTCTGATAATAGTCCTTCACATAAGGATCATTCTTGAATTTATCAGTAGCCTTACTCATGATATCCTCGATCCATGGCGTGAGCTGCGGGTATTCATCCGTACAGGTCACCATGAAGAAGATGCCTGGCCCTAATACATTATCGAAGTTATCGCATACGAAGCTGGTCACCAACTCATCCTCTTGCTGGGAAAGCCTTGCGGCTTGCGCATTCAGATGATTGTTCACCGCATCCATATTCTTGCCATTCATAATGGCCTGGTCATGGATATGGACGAGATCAGCCTCTTGGTTCTTCAATTGATTGTACTTATTGAAGAACTTAAAGAGCTTGTCATTCAGCGGGGTTCCACTGACGATCTGCTGTGTATTATCGATCTTTATCGTGATATCGCCGCTCTCTAAGACTAACGGAAGCACGCTCTCGTCATCCATGAAGATATTAGCCATCCTCACGGAATCCACGGAGCCCGCGAAATGGAACTGTCCATGGACGACATCACAGGAGTCTACGTTCTTGAAATCATTGTTTTTCAGCACTTTAAGGTATAGCATTCGTCCGTCCAAGGTTGATACGTTAGAAGAACCTTGGATATTGTAAGAGTTCACACATGATGTCAGGCACATCACTGATAGAAAAGCGTATAAGACTTTATTCATAAACCGTTCTCTTGTTCATCACACACAAAGATAATATGTATTATTGATGTGAAAAAAAATTTTGATGCAATTTAAATTAATTATACTCTCTTTTAATTATTTTTGGAGTATATCCGTGTTATCTTCTTTCTTTAGTTCACTACTGATTCGATGGGTCGTATAGCACTCCAAAAGACATGCGACCAACATCAGGATCACCCATTTATTGTAAATGTAAGTAAGATAATTCATATATCCATTCGGTCCTGACTCGTCGAACAAGGGGATCAGCAATCGATATGCTTGGTCGACCATCAGCAATCCGGAAAGAAGGAAGAGGATATTCGACAATGCCATGATCCTCCTCAGGCGCCTGATCGTGATATTACGACCGGAATACACTTGCATGGACTGCATGAGAGTAAACAGGATGGCTCCTATTAAAAATATCCAACAAAACACATTCTGATGCCACATAAACGCAAAACAACCTGCGCCAATCACCATCAATATGCCTCCTACCACGAACAGGATGCTTTGTAGTTTATTCAGTTGCCTCATCTTGATTATCATCTAGTGTTACATCGTCGCTCAAGATATAGATATCCTCGTTGTCAGCTTTCATGAAATAGCGTTCCCTGGCGATTTTCTCTATTGCCTTTGGATCCCGCTGAATATCATGCAACTTCTTCAGGTCCTCCTCGTGCTGGGAATTGTATCGCTTGATCTGATCCTTGAGATCGCTGATCTGCAATTCGTAGTCAATACGCTTACGAAAGCTGTTATCATCGATAAAACCAACGATCAGGACGCCAACCACCGTCACTATTAAATATTTATAGCGACAGATCAGATTCCATATCACAATGGGACGACGGTTCATAATTCTTTGTTTTGGCTGCAAAATTAAAAATAATAATTGATAATCTCGACTTTTTTTATTACTTTTGCAAGGATTTATTGAAAAATATATGGAAGATTACATCGTTTCTGCGAGGAAGTACCGTCCCATGACTTTTGATTCGGTTGTGGGGCAAACCGCGCTTACCACGACGCTGCGTAATGCCGTGAAGACCGGGAAGTTGGCACATGCCTATCTCTTCTGTGGTCCGCGAGGCGTGGGTAAGACGACTTGTGCCCGGATTTTCGCAAAAGCTATCAACTGTCAAAATCCTACGCCAGATGGTGAAGCATGCAACGAATGCGAAAGTTGCAAGGCTTTCAACGAGCAGCGTTCCTATAATATCTTCGAATTGGATGCTGCCAGCAACAACTCCGTTGAAAACATCAAGGCGCTCATGGAGCAAACGCGCATCCCGCCTCAAATAGGGAAATACAAGGTGTTCATCATCGATGAGGTGCACATGTTGTCTACCGCTGCTTTCAATGCGTTCCTGAAGACCTTGGAAGAACCGCCCGCCCATGTGATCTTCATTCTTGCCACGACAGAGAAGCATAAGATTCTCCCTACGATCTTGTCTCGTTGCCAGATCTACGACTTTGAACGGATGACGGTCCCCAATATCATCAACCACCTGAAAATGGTTGCTGAGAAAGAGGGTATCAGCTATGAGGAGGAAGCCTTGAGCGTCATCGCTGAGAAAGCGGACGGGGGAATGCGTGACGCGCTGTCTATCTTTGACCAAGTGGCAAGCTTCAGCCAGGGGAATATCACGTACCAGAAGGTCATCGAGGACTTGAACGTTCTCGATGCAGATAACTATTTCCAGTTGGTTGACTTGGCTTTGCAGAATAAGGTGAGTGACATGATGCTCTTACTGAACAAGGTGATCAACAATGGCTTTGATGGTGGGCACCTCATCAGTGGGCTCGCAAGTCATGTCCGGAACGTGTTGATGGCAAAGGACGAGCAGACTCTTCCTTTGCTTGAAGTCAGTGAAAAGCAACGCCTCCGATATCAGGAACAGGCCAAGAAATGCCCGACGCCTTTCCTTTATAAGGCCTTAGAGATCATGAACAGGTGCGACATCAACTACCGGCAAAGTAGCAACAAGCGATTGCTGGTCGAGCTAACCCTGATCGAGGTGGCTCAGATCACGCAACCTGACGATGATAGCACAGGCGCGGGGCGTAGCCCTAAGCGATTGAAATCCCTGTTTAAGAATTTGTTGATCTCTCAGCCTAAACCGGCATCGCAGGTGGCCGGGGCCCAGAGACATACTGCCCCACAGGCAAAACCGGAAAGCAGCCCGAAAAGTCAACCTCATGTCATCTCTACGGAGCTGCCTACAAAACCGGAAGTGAAAGTTGCTGTCGCCAAGTCCGACACGGGACATCTCAAGAAACTGCATTTAGGAAGCATGGGACTGACCTTTGATGACCTAAGACGCGGTCCTCAAAAGCCCATCTATGTCAAGGAAGCACCTACTCTCGAGGCACCAGAAGCGAAATCCGACTTTACGGAAAGCGATTTGGAAAAGCAATGGATGATGATGTGCAACAGGATGCCTCCCGAAATGAAAGCATTGGCAGCACGGATGAGGAACATCATCCCTACGATTAAGAAGTATCCGCAAATTGAAATAGAAGTTGACAATGAGTTCCTCTTAAGTGAAATCAATGCCATCAAGGGAAGGATCAAGGTCACGCTCGCCAATGCGCTTCACAATGCTGCCATAGATATCTCCTTGCAATTGACGAAGAGAGAGGACTTGGGAAAGGTCCTCACCCGAAAAGAGATATTTGATGAATTTGCCAAGAAGAATCCTTCTATCCATAAATTACGGGATGCCTTAGGACTGGAACTGGCATAACAGGCATTTGACAAGCAAGCGCAGTCGCCTACTTGTCAAATAGCGTTTTCCTTGATTAAATCAACGTCATGCCTAATTGCTCACATTCCTGGCGCATGTCATCTGGCCAGATGCTTGCCTGGATCTCTCCGATGTGAGCTTTATGAAGCATCACCATGCAGAGTCTACTTTGTCCAATGCCGCCGCCAATGCTCAGGGGGAGCTTGCCATTGAGCAGTTGCTGGTGGAAATATAACTTTTCCCGTTCCTCTTTCCCTTCTATCTTCAACTGACGGAGCAGGCTCTCCCGGTCGACCCGGATGCCCATAGAAGACAATTCGAAGGAACGGTTCAAGACTGGATACCAGATCAGAATATCACCATTCAGCCCTGCCTTTCCATTTTCTGCGACAGTAGACCAGTCATCATAGTCTGGGGCACGCCCATCATGTTTCTTTCCATCGCTGAGCTTGCCTCCGATACCGATCAAGAAGACAGCCCCATACTTCTTGCAGATCTCATCCTCACGCTCCTTTGGTGTCTTATCTGGATACATCTGCAGCAAATCCTCGCTATGGATGAAATGGATTTTCTCCGGCAGGAAGGGCTTGATCTGAGGATAGGTCTCACAGGTGAGATATTCCGTTCTCAAGATAGCAGCGTAGATACGTTCCACGATGTTTTTCAGGAAGGCAATGGTGCGTTGCTCACGGGTGATCACTGCTTCCCAGTCCCATTGGTCCACATATAAGGAATGCAGATTGTCCAACTCCTCATCGGCACGGATCGCATTCATGTCTGTGTAGATACCATAACCTGGCTCTACCTGATACTCCGCCAAGGTCAGGCGCTTCCATTTTGCAAGAGAATGGACAACCTCAGCCTGGGCATCTCCTAAGTCCTTGATCGGGAAGGTAACCGGGCGCTCCACTCCATTCAGGTCATCATTGATGCCCAAGCCTTTCAAGACGAAAAGTGGTGCTGTCACACGGCGCAGACGAAGTTCAGTAGAAAGATTCTGCTGAAAGAAGTCCTTAATCAACTTGATCCCTTGCTCTGTCTGCTTCACATCCAATAACTGCTGGTAGCCGACAGGTTTTATTAAATTGCTCATTTGGTTTCTCTATTTTTATGATTGTCTAAAACGGTGCAAAGGTAATCAAATAATCGTTGATTTGCAAGCGGAAACCATTAGATTTTTACAAAAAGTCAGGAAGATTCGCTTTTTCTTTCCAAATTGACAAGGAACTCAGCGTGAATACTGTGCATCAAGCCAAGAATAATTGCTGAAGGGAGTCTTGCTCTCCTACCACCCAGATCACGTCTCCTTCCTCAAACCGCCGGTTTGGATCGATCATCGTCAGGTTTTCCTGTCCTTCTTCCACGCCAACGACCATGCAATTATACTGGTCGCGGATCCCGCTCTCCTTCAGGGTCTTGCCGATAAACCGGCTTTGGCTACGGATCTTCAATTTCTTCAGTTTCATCTCCCGCTTCTCAATATCCGAATCCTCGGGGACGACCTCTCCTTTCAAGGCATCTCCAAAGACACGCAACTGTTCATCGTTCCCAATGACCTGGATCCGGTCGCCAGGGAAGATCTCCTCGTCCCCATGGGGGATGTTGATTCTTCTATTCCCGCGCAGGATACTACTGACATGCACCCCGAACCGATTGCGGAACTCTAACTGGCGTAAGGTCTTCCCTCCCCATTCTGAGTCTTCCGGGATATCAAAGTCTGAGATATGGATATCCCGGTCCAATAAATATCCTTCATAGAGGGGTTTCTTACGTCCATGGACCTGCGCCGCGATGTCCCGGGATCGGAGATTCTGGACAAAGATACGCTCCAGTCGGATGCTTCTTTTCTTCAAGCTGCGCGACAGGATCATCAGCACCACGGCGACAACTGCGATACTGATCATCAAGGCGTTTGTAAACCGGGTCAAGTAATTACAGATATAGAAGATGAAAGCCGACGCGATCACCACCCTTGCCAAGATGGTAAAGAGAAGGGGCAGGCGGTTGAGTCTACTCTCAAGCCACAGGGCTCGGAACTCATCGCTATGGTTTTTCTTCATGATCATCGACCGGAGGAAAGGGGAGATCAGCGACACGGTCAGCAACCCGCATACGCCATTCGCCCACCAATGGGGAAGGAGCTGCCGGACAAAGGGCAGAAAGAAGGTCAGCATCATGAAGATCACGGCAATGGAGAGAATACTGTAAATCAACACATTGACGGACATGGACATGATCAGGCGCTTCCACTTGCTTGTCTCTTCAGGAGTAGCGTCATGGGCTGTTCCTAAATGGTTCAACCTGCGGATCCACCGCCTTGGCAAATGGCGCTCCAACAGGTTGTAACAAGGACTCGCTGCCCTGATCATATAAGGCGTAAGGAAGGTCGTGATAACGGAAACAGCCACGACCACGGGATAAAGGAAGTCTCCTATCACCCCTAAGGACAAGCCCAAAGAGGCAATGATGAAAGCGAACTCACCCACCTGGGCCATGGAGAACCCGCATTTCATGGAGGTTTTCAAGGGCTGGCCACTCAACATAAAGCCCATCGTGCCAAAGACGCCCTGCCCTAACACGATGGTGAGGACCAAGATGAGGATGGGAAAGGCATATTTCACCAAGATCTGGGGATCCACTAACATGCCGACAGACACGAAGAAGATAGCGCCAAAGATGTTCTTGATCGGTTCTACCAACCGGATAATCTTATCTGCCTCCACGGTCTCTGCCAAGATACTGCCCATGACGAATGCGCCAAAGGCACTGCTGAACCCCACTTTCGTCGAGACAACAGCCATCAGACAACAGAGCCCGACGGACACGATCACCAAGGTCTCGTTGGTCATGAGCTTCCGAGTAACCCGCAAAAACCAAGGAAGGAAGAAAATGCCGACGACAAACCACAGGACAAGGAAGAAGACGATCTTCCACAGACTGCCTAACATCTGGCTTCCATCCGGGTCACTACCACCAGCAATGGCACTCAGCATGACCATCATCACGATGGCAAGGATGTCCTCAAGGATAAGAACGCTCATGACCAAGCCCGCAAAGCGTTGCTGCCGAAGCCCTAAGTCATCAAACGCCTTGTAGATGATCGTCGTCGACGACATCGCTAACATACCTCCCAAGAAGATACAGTCCATCTTTCCCCACCCGAAGGCATGACCCACGACAATGCCTAACATCATCATGGAAAAGATAATGGTCAGGGCAGCAATCACAGGTGCCATCCCCATCTTCAGGATCTTCTTGAAGGAAAAATCCAAGCCTAAGGAGAACAAAAGGAAAAGGACACCGATATCCGCCCAGGTCTGGATATTGGCCTTATCCACCACTGACATGGTGTATGGCATGTGGGGAGAGACCAAGAAGCCAGCAACAATATAGCCGAGAACCAACGGTTGCTTTAATTTCTTAAAAAGCAACGTTACAGCCCCGGCTACTATCAATATCAAAGCAAGGTCGTTGACCAAGCTTGGTAATTCTGACATAAAGAATATTAATCGTTATAAGAAGCAGTGATCTCACATATCTCCGTGATGACCTGCATGGCTTTCTCCATGACCTGGATGGAGACGAACTCGTAGGGTCCATGGAAATTAACCCCTCCGGCAAAGATGTTCGGACAAGGCAAGCCACGGAAGCTCAGCTGCGCACCGTCGGTTCCACCACGGATGGGTTCCACCTTCGGGGCAACGCCACACTTTTGCATGGCACGCAAGACAATGTCCACGACATGCATGTTGGGATCGATCTTCTCTTTCATGTTATAGTATTGGTCTCGCAGTTCCACGGTCACAGTCCCTTCGCCATATTTCTCATTCAGCGTCTTGGCGCATGCCTCCATGAAGTCTTTCCTGTCTTCAAACTTCCCGCGGTCATGATCACGGATAATGTAGGTCAGCTCTGCATGATCACAGCAACCCTTGATGCCGAGCAGATGATAGAAGCCTTGGTAACCTTCCGTGGTCTCTGGGATCTCCGTGCCGGGAATCATGTTGTTGAACTCGCAAGCCAATCGACCGGCATTGACCATCTTGCCCTTGGCATAGCCTGTATGGACGCTCATTCCCTTGATGGATACCTTGGCTGCCGCAGCGTTGAAGTTCTCGTATTCCAACTCACCAAGATCACCTCCATCCATGGTATAAGCCCATTTGCATGCAAACTTATCCACGTCGAAATGATGGGCGCCCCTGCCGATCTCCTCATCAGGGTTAAAGCCTACACGGATGTCACCGTGCTCGATCTCATCATGGTCACGCAGATAGCACATCGCCTGCACGATCTCTGCGATGCCTGCCTTGTCATCCGCACCCAACAAGGTGGTCCCGTCCGTAACGATCAGATCCTCGCCTACATGTGCCTTCAGCTCTGGAAACTTCTTGGGGGAAGAAATGATACCGGGAGACAATTCGATGTCACCCCCATCGTAATTCTTGATAATACGGGGCTTGATGTTGGCTCCGGTAAAGTCAGTGCTGGTATCATAATGCGAGATAAAGCCTATCGTGGGAACTTCCTTCTTGGTGTTGCTCTTCAACGTGGCATAGATATACCCCATGTCATCCATCTCCACATCGGAGAGCCCTTCGTCCTCAAGCTCTTGCTTGAGATAAGCAGCAAACTTCAATTGCTTCGCCGTACTGGGCACGGATTCAGAATCCTCACTCGACTGGGTATCAAACTTTGTATAATTCAAAAACCGTTGTACAATGTCCATAATAACTTATATTTAGGATAAAAAAGTGGTATTGATCTTTTGATAAGAAAGAAATAAAAAGTGATCCCGTTGGGATTCAAACCCAAGACCTTCAGAACCGGAATCTGACGCTCTATTCAGCTAAGCTACGGGACCGTTTTTCTTTAGTCATGCAAAGGTAGTAATAAAAAAGCAAAATCGGAAAGGTTAGAGGAAAAATGTTTCCACTTTATATTAATTTCACATTCTTTTCCTCTAACCCTGCCCTTTCTCTTTTGGGATAGAAAGGCACGAAACTGGACCTTCCTACACGTATGCCTGCGCCTCTCGCTGCCCTCTCAGCACGGCAAGGGCATTGGAAGCGAGTGCCTCCATCTCGTCCTCGCCCGGATAGCAGTACGTGGGTGCCAGGAAGGCGATCCGCTTGCGCAACCTGCTGACGACATATTCCGACCGCGCCAGTCCACCGGTCAGAAGGATGGCATCTACGTTCCCACAAAACCAAGCGCCCTCTGCCACGATATTCTTTGCCGTGTGATAGATCATGGCATCCACGATCAGTTCCGCATGCTTGTCGCCTGCGGCAATCCGCCGCTCGATTTCCTTCATGTCATTGGTTCCTAAATGGGCGATGAGCCCTGCCTGCCCGGAGATGCGCTTCAGCAATTGGCTTTCCGTATATTTCCCACTATAACAGAGTCTCACTAAATCTGCAGCGGGCAAGGAGCCTGCCCTTTCCGGTGAGAAAGGTCCTTCGCCATCCAAGGCGTTGTTGGCATCCACGGCACGCCCATGGTCGTGGGCGGCAATGGAAATTCCGCCTCCCATGTGGCAGACGATCAGGTTGAGGTCCTCATATCGCTTCCCGATCTCATTGGCATAACGCCGGGCAATAGCCCGTTGGTTCAAGGCATGCCATATACAGATGCGGGGCATCAAGGGCGAGCCACTGACCCGGGCAAGGTCGGACAACTCATCCACGACGCCTGGATCGGCTATGAAGCTCCGGCAGCCCGGTATGTCCTTCGCGATCTCATAGGCAAGGATGCAGCCTAAGTCGCAAGCATGCTTATGGATGGCGTGGCGCGTGTCATCCAACATTTTCTGGTTGATCTCGTACACACCACCGGAAATGGGCTTTGCCAAACCGCCACGACCGATCACCGCAGAGAAATCAAAGGGAACATTCATCCGCTTCAGCTCATCGATGACGATCTGCTTGCGAAAGGCATATTGGTCCGTGACCTCCTCAAATTGACTTAACTCTTCGGCTGAATGGGAAATATGCCGCAGCAACCTTGGCTTGGCATCTTCATAAACGGCAACCTTAGTTGTCGTTGATCCGGGATTAATGACTAAGATGTTCATGGGGTTATGGTTTAAAGATGTAGGAAGGACGCACATGCCATCGCCAAACTATAGAATTTGCTCTCGCCATTGTCACCGCGTGAGGGCATGGCGACTGGGGCAAGGGGGCCTTTCAGGATGCTCGCCATCGTCGCTCCACAGAAAAGGGTGAGCGATTTATGGAAGAGGTTAGCCGACTCTATGTCGGGGAAGACCAAGGCATCGGCATCGCCTCCGATCGGGGAATGGATACCCTTTACCTTCATGGTTTCCGGACTGCATGCCACCTTGATGTCGAAAGGACCATCCACAATGCACTTGCCAAACAAGCCTCGCTCTGCCATATCAATAATATCATGGTAGCCTGTGGTAAAGGGGAAGAGCTTCCCGTTCACCTTCTCCGTGCAATGGATCAATGCCATCCTCGGCTCTTCAATGCCAAAGGCATGGCAGATATCCGCCATGTACATGGTCTGCACAATGCGCTGTTCCTGCGTGGGGTAAGGGATCACGGCCGCATCCGTGAAGAACAGCAGCTTATGGTAAGAAGGAATCTGACCTGCCGTGATATGGGTCAGGACTTTCCCTTTGGGAAGGATACCGGTTTCCTTATGGAGAATGGCGTGAAGCAGGACATCACTGTTGATCAGGCCTTTCATCACCACATCAGCCTTGCCTTCCCTGACCGTCTCAATGGCTTTCGCCGAAGCCTCATAAGGATCCTCCATGTCCATCCAAATGGGATGGATGAACCCCATCTCGGTTGCCTGTCCCACAGCATGGACGGTCGCCTCGTCTCTCCCGCCGACAACGACGACGTTCACCTTCGCACCTTGCGACTGGAGCCGGGCTACCAATTCCGGGAAAGTCTTTATCGGTTCTTTTCGTGTCACTTTAGTTTCTTCTTGCTTCATAGTTAACTGTTTTTCTTAGATTTTATATTTATGCGATAAAGATACGAAGAAAAGTCGGACGGCACAAGGAATTAACTCTAAAACTTCCTAAAACAAAATAATAATTGGTAAAGGAAGGCATTCTAACCAGGGAGATGACCTTTTGGCTTGCGAACGGTTACCTCCCACCGTGTGAAAGGCCATCTAAGGCAAGTCCAAAAGGTCACCTTTTACAGGCACTCCTATCAGCTCCTGTAGCAGGCAAGGCCAGAAGACAGCGTTCACTGTCTCTTTTTGCCCAGCTGGGCAACAGCATCCCGCAATTGTTCCATGCCCTGTTGCACGATGCTTCTTGGGCAACCGACATTCAATCGCATGAATCCCTGTCCACCGGGTCCGAACATCTCGCCATCGTTCAATGCCAAGTGGGCCTTGTCGATGAACAGGTCCTGCAGCTCATCATGGGTCAGATGCAGGTCCCTGCAGTTCAACCAAATCAGGAAACTGGCTTGTGGGCGAAGGGGACGGACCCCGGGGATGTATTGCTTGCAATACTCTTCGACGAAAAGGATGTTGCCCTCTACGTACTTCAACATCTGCTTTCGCCAGTCGTTCCCCTGCCGATAAGCCGCCATCGTGGCGATGGGAGCGAAGAGCG
>ULNB01016133.1_pt1 | contig 18605 bp, 13 predicted proteins | sample 1951811 | NCBI WGS metagenome assembly ULNB01 (sample SAMEA4835566, study PRJEB28245) | human gut metagenome | biome: gut microbiome; material: fecal sample | place: Denmark | collected 2008
AAACGGAACTTTTTTCATGATAATCATTTTTTATAGTGAATGAATGTGTTTTGACTATAAGTTGTGTCAGGCTATAGAAGATCGCCTGTCACGATTATGTCCGGTCGGCAGTCACACCATACCGGCATTCCTTGCCTTTTCTCCCCTGTCCCGTTCAGGACAGGGAGCATAATAACACGTCCCGCCATTTGAAATTTCGGGTCAGTTTTGATACGAACGAGTTCATGGCACTCCGGTATATATAGTCACCATGGAGGGCATTTTTTAGTTTTGCTTTCATGTTCTAGATACTTGTAATTAATTTAACATGTTACAAAGATACGAAATAAAATTGAGATCCGCAAGCCTTGGGGCGGATTTATTCATATTTGGAATGAAAAAATGACGAAGGAACGAGGTATTTCCCGAGGATTCGGAACGTTTTCCGAGTTTACCTTCCATGCTTTCAATTCTCTTTGAAAAAGTATAGTCTAACGCTTGCATATCTCGGAAAAAATGCTTATATTTGCTATCGAAATGAACGCATGGGATGCATCTGGCTCGGAGCAGGCAAATGGCGGTGCTTGAACGAGGGTGGCGGGTGGGTTCCATGCTTACAGGAAATGTCTGAGCAGGTCGGGGATAAACTGGAAGTCGGCCCATCCCGTTGACAATTGCACACCTAAGACGATCAGCCCGTAGCAGAGAAGCATGGCCCTGAAGTACAGGTTGGATTTCCAAAACACGATAAGAATAAACCCCGTGATGACCGACAGCGTCAAGAGTTCTTCCTGGTAGAGGGAGAGATGCAGGTAAGAAGACAGGAACTCACAAGCCATTCGAAGGATGCTGAAAGTCAGGTCTACGAAAAACAGGCCGATGGCAAAGCCACAGGTGTTCTCCATCCACCGGTTCCATCGAGACGGTACCGGTTGGGGCTCATTCCCTTCTTCTATGATATGATTTTCGTCCATCTGTGCGGCAAAGGTAATGGAAATCATGGAAACGGGAAAATTTATCCCTACAAAAAAGACAAAACAGGAGGGAAGAGATGACAATTTATGATAGTTGGCACTATTTTTGCAAGGTCTTTTAGACAAGAAGTAATCATTGGTAATATTACATAGAATGGAAAAAAAAGAAGTTCCCGTCTTGCTGCTTACGGGTTATTTAGGCAGTGGAAAGACTACGCTGTTGAACAGGATTCTTGGAAATGAGAAAGGGATTAAGTTTGCCGTTATCGTCAATGATATCGGTGAAGTCAACATAGATGCCAGCCTGATCGAGAAAGGCGGCGTTGTCGGTCAGGGCGATGACAGTTTGGTGGCGCTCCAAAATGGCTGTATTTGTTGCACGCTGAAGATGGACTTGGTCAACCAGATCCAGGACATCATCAACCAAAAGCGGTTCGACTACATTGTCATCGAGGCCAGTGGCATTTGCGAGCCGGAGCCCATTGCGCAGACGATTTGCTCGATCCCTACCTTAGGTCCACAGTTTATCAAGAATGGAGTCGCGCGCCTCGACAGTATCGTCACCGTCGTTGATGCCATGCGCATGCAAAGTGAGTTCAATTGTGGGGACGACCTCATGCGGAACGGTATCGAAGAGGATGACATTGAGAGCCTGCTGACACAGCAAATCGAGTTCTGTGACACGATCCTGCTGAATAAAGCATCTGATGTATCACTTGAAGAACGAAATCGGATCAAGCACATTATCAAGGCATTGCAGCCCAAGGCAGAGATCATTGAATGTGACTATGGGGATGTTGAATTAGACAAGATCCTGAACACTCACCGCTTTGATTACGACCGTGAGATCCAGTCGGCGGGTTGGATACAGTCCTTGGAAAACCAAGAGAACGAGGAAGAGGGAGAAACGGATGAATACGGTATCGGCACCTTTGTCTATTTCCGCCGTCCCGCCTTTAACTTAGGCAAGTTCGATGAGTTTGTGGCGAGGAAATGGCCCAAGAATATCATTCGCGCTAAGGGTATCTGCTATTTTGAGGATGAACGGGACATGTGCTATCTGTTTGAACAGGCTGGCAAGCAGCAAACCATCAAGCAGGCTGGGCAATGGCTTGCCACGATGCCCAAGGAGCAACTGGACCCACTGCTTGCCCGCGAGGAGAACCTGCGGAAGGATTGGGATGAGCATTATGGCGACCGCATGATCAAGCTGGTGTTTATCGGACAGGACTTGGATAAGGAAATGCTTACCCGGGAACTTGATGCTTGCCTGGAATGAGTCATGCCCTGACACATCAAGTGGACATGCTGCATGGCCCTCTGCTGCGAAAGATAGTAGCATTTGCCCTACCCTTTGCAGCGAGCAGTGTCTTGCAGCAACTGTTCAATTCCGTGGACGTTGCCGTGGTGGGACAGTTTGCCAGCAGTGAGGCCTTGGCAGCCGTTGGCACGAACGGTCCTGTCATCAACCTGCTTATCAACTTGTTTGTTGGCATTGCCTTAGGGGCGAATGTCATCCTTGCCAACCTCATTGGGCAGAAGGACAACCACCGCATCCAGCAGGCCATACGCACGGTCTCCGTGATCGCTGTGGCAGGAGGCATCTTCCTGATGGCATTAGGGCTGGCAGTCTCTCGCCCTATCCTGACCGCCATGGATACGCCTCCCAATATCTTGGATGATGCGGTACTCTACCTCAGGATTATCTTCTTAGGTGTACCCTTTACGATTATCTATAATTTCGGAGCTGCCATCCTGAGGAGCATGGGAGACACAAAGCGCCCGCTGTATATCCTGATCATAGCTGGGATCATCAACACTATCCTCAATTTAGTCTTTGTGATCGTCTTTCATTTAGGGGTAGCAGGTGTAGCAATAGCCACGGCAATATCCAACTTGGTGAGTGCTTGTATCATCTGCTTATTATTAACACATGAGGACGAACCGTTCAAGTTACACTTGAATGAAATGCATGTCTATCCTGAAGAACTGAAAAGGATCTTGCAGATCGGTATTCCTGCAGGATTACAAGGAATGGTGTTCTCTTTCTCGAACGTGATCTTGCAGTCTGCCATCAATGGCTTCGGGTCGGATGCTGTTGCCGGGTCGGCGGCAGCATTGAACTTTGAGGCATATTGTTACTTCCTGGTCAGTGCCTGCGACGGGGCTGCCATCACCTTTATCGGTCAGAACTATGGAGCCGGGCAATGCCAGCGATGCAAGCGGATCTTCTGGATCTGCATGGCGATGAGCGTGGTCGCATGTGGATTCTTCAACTTGGTGTTTGCCAGTCAGTCCACGTTCTTCCTGCACGCTTTTTCTTTCGACCCGAACGTGGTACGGTATGGGGAAATCCGGATGCACGTGGTTTTAGTCACGCAGGCAATGGCAAGTTCTTATGAGATTGCGGGCTCATGCCTGAGAGGATTAGGCAAGTCGATGTTGCCAGCCATCCTGACTATTTTCGGAACATGCGTACTCAGAATAGCATGGGTATATCTATTAATTCCCCATTACCATGATTTTGGCATTCTACTTTGCGCCTATCCTGTTTCATGGTTCCTCACAGGTTGCATGGTGTTGACCGCATGGTTCATGAACAGCAGGAAACTGCTTGCCCATGATTTCGCCTAAGTCATTCGAAAGACAACTTACGTAGCCGTTCGCGCAATTGATTGGCTTCAGACTTCCGGATAGACAAGGTGATCGAGCAAGTGTTGTCAAAGGTCTGATTGACGATCCTCGGGTTCATATCCTTGACGATCCTCATGACATCATTCATCATCGGATAGGTAAAAGTATACTGGACGAGCTCTTCTACCTGCCTGACGACGACCGTGCAATGGGCAATGGCATCGGCTGCAGCCGTGCGATAAGCCACGATCAGTCCACTGGTCCCTAAGTTGACGCCCCCATAGTACCTGACGACAATGATCAGGATATCTGTCAGCTCATGGCTGTTAATCTGTCCCAAGATCGGCTTGCCGGCGGTACTCGACGGTTCCCCGTCGTCATTGGCGCGAAACTCTTGGCGTTCAGGACCTAACATATACGCATAGCACACATGCCGGGCATCATAGTATTTCTTCCGATACCCGGCAATGATCCTCTTTACATCCTCAGCGGATTCCACGTGATGTGCAAAAGCGAGGAACTTACTCCGCTTTTCGGAGTAAAATCCCTCGCCTATTTGATCAGCAATGGTTGAATATTCGTCTATCATTATTCCAATTTATGAATGATCAGCCCTGACCGCAATTTCGGCTCAAACCAAGTCGCTTTCGGTGGCATGATCTTACCACTGTCTGCGATATCCATGATCTGTTTCATCGATACGGGGTACAATGCCAGTGCCATGCGCATCTCGCCACTGTCAACGCGGCGTTTCAATTCCTTCAATCCGCGCAACCCACCGACAAAGTCGATGCGTTTATCAGAACGCAGGTCCTTGATACCAAGCAACTGGTCCAGGATCAACCGGGACGAGATGTCAACATCCAAGACGCCGATAGGATCCGTGTCATCATACGTGCCTTCCTTTGCGACGAGACTGTACCATTTTCCGTCCAAGTAAAGCGAGAACTCATGCAGGTGCGTGGGCTTGTAAATGTCCGTCCCCTTGCATTCCACCGTGAAGTTCTTCTTTAATGCTTCTAAGAATTGTTCGGAAGTCATGCCATTGAGATCCTTGACCACGCGATTATAATCGAGGATGGTCAATTGGGAAGCCTGGAAGCATACTGCCATGAAATAGTTGTATTCCTCCTTACCGGTGTGATGAGGGTTCTGCTTGGCTTTTTCCGCCCCCACTAATGCAGCGGCAGCAGAGCGATGATGTCCATCAGCAATATACAGGCTAGGCATCTTAGCAAACTCAGCCGTAATGGTCGCGATATCCCTGTCATCAGAGATCACCCAAAACTGATGCCGGAACCCATCAATAGGCGCGATGAAGTCATATTCCGGTGTCGTTGCAGCATAGCGCATGATCAAGTCGTTGAGCACCTTATTGTCGGGATAGGCAAAGAATACCGGCTCTATATTCGCATTGCATACGCGAACATGCTTCATGCGGTCCTCTTCCTTGTCACGGCGGGTTAGCTCATGTTTCTTGATCACCCCAGACAGATAGTCGTTGACATAAGCGCCAACCACCAACCCGTATTGGGTCTTGCCATTCATTGTCTGAGCGTAGATATAATAGTTCTCCTTATTGTCCTGTACGAGCCATCCTTTCTCTTGGAACATCTTGAAGTGATCGGCTGCACTCTGATAGACACGGGGGTCATATTCAGAAGTGCCCGGTTCAAAATTGATCTCAGGCTTGATGATATGATACAGGCTCATCTCATTGTCACCTGCCTCTTCACGAGCTTCCTCAGAGTTCAGGACGTCGTATGGACGGCTCTCAACTTTCTCTACTAAGTCTTTCGGTGGACGAACACCTTTAAAAGGTTTTACTGTAGCCATAGTTTTAGATACTGATTAATAAGATAGCCCTCAGGAGCCGGACAGGCGCCAAGTCCCTGATGGGCCATGACTTTCGATTTATTTATTGACTTGGAACTTCGTGCAGCCCTCTTTGAAGAAGGCGTTGATCTGCTTAGCGGCTGCGATTCCCGCATTGATATTTGCCTCAGCGGTCTGTGCCCCCATCTTCTTGGGCGTTGCGAAATAGCGTCCTTCAAACTTAGCGAACTCAGCATCTGCATCCGGTTTGATATCCGTAATGTATTTCAAGTCCTCGCGTTCTGTCATCAGCTTGATCAGTTCAGGCTCATTGATCACTTCCTTTCGGGCGGTATTGATCAAGATCCCACCTTTCTTCATCTGGTTCACCACCTGATAGTTAATGCTTTCCTTGGTTTCAGGCGTAGCAGGGATATGCAGGCTGACGATATCGCAGGTCTGGAAGAGCTCATCCTGGCTCTTTGCAGCATGTACGCCAGCAGCCTCGATCACCTCTGCGGGGCAGTATGCATCATAAGCGTGCACCTCCATGTCGAAGCCTTTTGCGATACGAGCCACGTTACGTCCAACATTGCCAAAAGCCAAGATCCCTAATTTCTTGCCTTTCAGCTCTGAGCCAGCCTTGCCATTGAAGAAATTACGAACGGTATACACCAACAGTCCGAATACCAGCTCTGCAACCGCATTGGAATTCTGTCCCGGCGTATTCTCGGCAACCACATGATGTGCGGTGGCGGCTGCAAGGTCGATATTGTCATAACCAGCACCAGCCCTCACGACAATCTTCAGGTTCTTGGCCGCATCAAAGACATCAGCGGTAAACTTATCCGAGCGGATAATGGCAGCGTCCGCGTCTTTCACGGCATCGATGAGCTGAGACTTATCCGTATATTTCTCGAGTACAGCCAGCTCATGGCCTGCGCTCTCAATTTCTTTCTTGATGTCAGCTACTGCAGCTGGTGCAAAAGGTTTTTCGGTTGCGATTAAAACTTTCATGATCTTTGATTTTTAACTGATAAAGGGCGAATACTACATCCGCCCTTCTCAGATGGTTATTGAATTTAATGTTCTTTTTCGAAATCCTGCATGGCTTTCACCAATGCGCCAACGCCCTCAAGCGTCTGTGCATTATAGCAGCTGGCACGGAACCCACCCACAGAGCGGTGTCCCTTGATGCCGACCATGCCGCGTGCAGTGGCGAACTCGAGGAAAGGCTTCTCCAAATCCCTATACTCGTCATTCATCACGAAGCAAATATTCATCAGTGATCGATCTTCCTCCTTTACCGTACCGCGGAACAACTTGTTGCGGTCGATTTCTGCATAGAGCATGTCAGCACGCTCGTGGGCACGCCTATCCATTTCCTCCACGCCACCGTTCTTCTTCAACCAGCGTAAGGTTTCAAGAGCTGAATAGATAGGAACGACTGGAGGTGTGTTGAACATTGAGCCCTTCTCCACATGAGTACGGTAATCGAGCATTGTTGGGATCTCACGAGGAGCCCTGCCCAACTTGTCCTCTTTCAGGATGATCAATGTCACACCTGCCATGGCAAGGTTCTTCTGTGCGCCTCCATAGATGCAGTCATACTTGCTGACGTCAACAGGGCGACTGAAGATGTCGGATGACATGTCAGCGATCATGGGTACTGGAACATCAAGGTCTTTACGGATCTCCGTGCCAAAAATAGTGTTGTTGGTTGTGATGTGCAGATAGTCTACATCTGTAGGACAAACCCACCCCTTTGGAATAAAGGTATAATTAGCGTCTGCTGAGGAGGCTACCTCTACTACTTCACCAAAGTGCTTTGCTTCCTTCATGGCTTTTTTGGCCCATGTACCTGTATTAAGGTATGCAGCTTTCTTGATCAGGAAGTTGCAAGGAACCTGACAGAACTGAAGTGAAGCACCACCTCCTAAGAAGATAACAGCATAACCTTCAGGAATCTGAAGCAATTCCTTGATCAAGGCTACAGCCTCGTCAACCACTGGCTGGAAATCCTTAGCACGATGGCTAATTTCCATCAGGGAAAGTCCACTACCATTAAAATCTAAAATCTGTTTCGCAGTATTCTCAATTACCTCCCGTGGGAGCATTGAAGGACCAGCGTTAAAGTTGTACTTCTTCATCTGAATTTAATTTAAGTTGTTAATTTACCGTGGGCGAAGATACGCTTTTTATTTGATATCTCCAAATATTTGAACAACTATTTGCATCATTCGTCGAAATAATTGTCACAATGACACTTATACGAATAAATATACAAAGATACCTTTTACTCAGCGTACTGATTCCACAATGGTACGAATCCCTTTGATTTTCTCTCCTTTTGTCAACTGCAATGTCTGGATCAGTTTCTTTCGAGAGATGGCAACATAGGCATATCGTTCCTTGACATCGATACGTCCAATGTCTTCTTTTTGCAAATCTGCCTTCTTACACAAGAAACCAACGATATCGCCTTTGCTGATCTTATCCTTCTTACCCTTACCTATATATAAGGTAGCCATCTTGGGGATGGGTACTGCCTTGCCCTCAGCTTTTGTCGCAAAAGGTTCGACGTCACCTTCAACATAGTCTGGGATTTGCTCACCAGGTCCGAGAATGAAGAACGCGGAGCCTGTGTTCTGCCAGCGGGCGGTTCGCCCTACCCGATGGACATACCCTTCCTCGCTCTCCGGTAAGTGATAATGAATGATATTGCGGATATCGGGGATATCCAAGCCGCGTGACGCAAGGTCAGTGCAGACTAAGACATTGGCCGAGCCATTGCTAAACTTATATAAGGCATCCTCCCGTAGCTTTTGGTCAAGCCCTCCATGGAACATGCTGATGGAGAATCCATTCTTGCGTAAGTACTCAGCGGTTCGTTCTACGCTGTCCCTGTAGTTCAGGAAGACGATGCTACTGGTATCTCCTAAGGTCAGCAAGAGAGCCTTCAAGGTCTCGAGCTTATCTTTATCCGGGCTGTCCACCTGATAGACCTGTACTCTGTCAGGTACCTGTTCCCCCTGAACCTGATAGTCGACACGGATCACCCTCCCCATGTTCACATACTGGGGAATGGATGCGGCATCGGTTGCAGACAGCAAGATGTGGCGTTGTATAGCAGGAAGCCTGCCTATGATCGTACTCATCTCTTCCGAGAAACCCATTTCCAAGCACTTATCGAATTCGTCTATGACCAGGTAGTGGATGCAGCTTGCCAGGATGTTGCCCTTTTCCAAATGGTCGTTCAACCTGCCTGGAGTGGCAAAGACGACCTGCGGCCTTACTTGTCTCAATACCCTGTGCTCATCCATGGCAGCCCGACCACCATAGCAGGCACAGCAACGCAGTCCGCTCCCCATGTCCTTCAAGACCGTTGCCGACTGCAAGGCCAGTTCTCTGCCAGGAACGATGACCACAGCCTGCACGTCATCCTTTGACGCATCTAACAATTGCACCAAAGGGAGAAGATAGGCAAGCGTCTTGCCCGACCCTGTCGGTGACAGGATGACCACGTCCTTGTTGGAGTGCAAGATCGCTTCCGACGCAGCCAACTGCATGGCATTAAGCTCTTCAATGCCTAATTTCTGTAATATGGTATTGCTCATTTCTTCAGTAATTTATCAATCTCGTCAAATTCTTTGCCCATGTTCAGGTTCAGGTAGATGGTATACAAGGGCAAAGCCCATTTGTCTTTCTCTCCCGGTGCCAGCACCCGGTATTTTTGCAGGTACGGCATTGCCTTCTTATAATAGTCTAAGACTTGCTGCTTCCGCTTGTCTGAGGCCTTCATGTGCTTATCCAGCTCCACTGCCTTATCGTAATAAGCGAGTCCGGCGTTCAGGTAAGCATCCGTCAGGGTGTCGTTTTTAGCAAGCAACCGGTCGCAAATAGCAATGCACTCATCATACTTCCCACTATTCAGCAGCACCGTACTCTTGGCAAAGAGAAACACCTCACTCGTGCTGTCAACGGCCAAGCCTTGATTACAAACTTCCTTGGCACTGTCCAACTCGCCCCGGTCGGAATAATATTCCACCAGTCTGGGAAAGAAGAACGGGAACTTAGGGTACTTCTGGAATCCTTCCTTCAAAGCATCCACATAACGAGCTGTATCATGGTCCTGCTTATAGGTCTCCGCAAGATATTGCAGCATATAATTATAATGTGCAGTATCCTTAAGTGCCGTATAAGTATATTTCAACGTTGCCTTAGAATCCTTCATCTTATAACCACAGAACACAGCCCAATAGGCAGCCAATGGCAATCTCTTGTCTTTCTCCTGATAGCGATAGGCACGGAAGAGGGGCTGTTCGGCACAATCCAAGTATGTATCAAAGAACTGATAGGCTTCCTGATATTTTTGCTTCTTGATAAAGAAAGTGCCCCCATTGAACAAGTTGGGACGGAAGGTGTTCAGAAACTGTGCATGCTTATTACGGTATTCCAGTTCTACCTTTCCCTTCTTATTCGGCCTCGCATCCAAGGAGTCAAGGCCTTCAAGGGTCAAGAACATCTTCCTACAATAAGAAAACAGCTTTGCCGTATCCGCAGCTTGTTTCAAATACATCTTCTCATTTTCCACGGCGTACTCCTTGTGGATCGCATCGAAAAGCGTAAGCCAGACCTTATCATTGGCACGATGGGTAGAATCTTTCAATAAGTTCACCATCAACTGTTCAGCCTTGTCTAAATTCTTTCCACTCTTGATATAAGTCTTCGCAGTAGATATATCTTTTTTCTGTGCAGCAACGCCCTGCACCATCAGTATCATCAACAGTAAAAAAAATATCTTCCTCATCATGATTTCACTTCATTAAGGGTTTGAGTTTCCGGGCTTTCTCCTTTTCATTCAGGACATAATACACCTGATATAAAGGTGGAGCCCAGTCCACGACCTTCCGGTCGGCATCTAACTGACTGACCTTTTCCAAATAATGCCGGGCATTTGCAATGACCTGCCGGATCAGGACACGCTCCGACTTTGTGAGCCTTCCCCTGCTGTCGACAAGGGTATCCTTCATCTGAAGGGCTTTGCTCCCATAGCAGATGCCTAAGTTGTAAAGGGTAGGAACGCTGACCGAATCCAATCGTTCCACATGCTTGTAGGATGAGATGGCATGATCCCATTGATGCTTCTTCATCTCGCTTTCCCCTTTCAGCATCCATGCCATAACATTGGTGGTGTCCTTGCGAATCTCATCATTGGCAAACTGTTCCAATTCACGTTCATGGCCCGGAGACATGAAATAGTCCATGAGCATGGTAAAATAGTCATGGTTCTCCGGTGCCCTCTCATGTAATTCTTGTAGGACGACCAAATATTTCGCGGAATCCTCACGGGTCCTCAGATGCTCCTTCATGCAGTTCACCTTGATTTCTGCCGCATCCTTGGCATAGTTGTTGTCGTGAAGGGCAAGATCGGCATAATGCTCGGCCTTCTGATAATCCTTCATCCCAAAGGAGAGGAGACTGGCGAAATAGGCTGCCTGTCCTACCTGTTGTTCCACCTTCTGGAAAAGGGGTGAGCGTGCCGTAGAAATATACAGGTCGAACGCGACAACAGCAGCTGCGCTCTCATCATGATTATAATAGAACAGGCCCGCGTCCAAGAGCTTGTCACGGAGCGGGGCAATTCGTTTGGCATTGGCATTACGGAAGCGCATCTTCACTTTTCCTTTCTTGTCGGGTTGGCTGTCAAAGTGGTCGCATTGCACCGCTGTCTTAACGATGGTCTGTATGGTCGAATAATAGAAAGTGGAGTCGGTTGTCATGGACAGACGTTCCAAGAACATGTCCAATTGCCTGTTCAGCGACTGTGCCTTCTCGGCATCGCTGGCTTCCTCACCTCCCATCACATCCGTTATGGTCAGCAAGAACAAGAATGTTAATAAGATCCTTCGCGTCATACCTACTCATTGAACCTACATGCAAATATAAGAAAATATTAGCATTCTTGAAAGAAATGACAGGTATTTTATGATTTTTTCTTACTTTTGTTGTAAAGGACGATGTTTCTGGAATATGTCAGGAACCCTATCGACTGCCCCAAGACGAGGACTGGATCGTAGCGTATGGCTCCATAGGACACAATGATACCAGACCCTATGAGGCTGATGATCCAAAAGCCAACCGGGAGAATGGAGCGTTGCCGCTTATAACTGTAATACCATTGATAGATAAACCGGACGGTGAAGATGACCTGTCCCAAGGACCCATAGATGAGCAACCATAGGGGAACCTTATCATTATGCAGGAATTGGAGGACAAAGGCAGATGCATCTTTCAACATAAAGACGATCGCGCAGACAGGCAGGAGGGCGATCACCACACGGAGAAATTGGGGAATGCGCTTCCACACGCCCTTAATATTCAAATTCCAGATATAAATATAGAAAGAGATCAATTGCCCTAAGATAATGGCAAAGTCATCCCGCAACCATCCATATACGAAGAGTAGGATACTGCCAATGAGACTACAGATCCAATACCAGTCGGGCGAGACTACTTTCTTGGCTTTCTCCGACAAGAACCACTGGATGATCATACGGGCGGAGAAGAAGCCTTGGGCGATAAATCCTATCGCATAAACGAACACCTTGGACAGAACCATTACTTGAAGCGGTTAGAGGAACGAATCAAAGAGAGACATTATTGTCATCAATCTGATAACGGATATAGCGTTTCTTCATCCACCGATAGGCGAAGCAGTCTTTGAACGGACCGGCAAGACGGTTCCAGAGATGATACTTCGACACACCGGCAATACGGGGGAAATGGCGAACGGGCATCTCCTTGAACTTTCCATCTTCGAGGTTCATCAATGCAGGCAAGAAGCGGTGCATGCCATCGAAGAAGGGCAACCGCTTGGCATAGTCCGTCCACATCACCTTCAAGGGGCACCCTGTATCCGTAGCTGTGTCACCAGTCATCTTCCGGCGGAAGCCATTGGCGATTTTCGACTGTAGTTTTTTAAACCATGAATCCTTGCGCTTGGCTCGGATACCAGAGACAAGCTGATAGTCAGGGGCATATTGAAGCAGAAGGTTGAAATCCTCAGGGGTGGTCTGCAGATCAGAGTCTATATATCCAATGTACTTGCTTTCCACCGTGTCGATGCCTGCTTTCATAGCTGTACTCAAGCCATGGTTCACAGAAGAGCTGATATAGAAGAAGTCATTGTTCCTCCGACAGATATCCTTGATCATCTGAAGACTATTGTCTTTCGAGCCATCGTTGATTAACAAAACGCAACTTTTGTACAAAGCGGTAGGAAGATAGTCTCGCAAAGCCTTCTCCAAGCGCTCCATGTTATCTTGTTCGTTATAAATAGGAACGATGATCGTAAACTCGTATTCCTTTGTATTATTCATCTTTCTTTATGGGTTGTGGTTCTAATTCCTTGATCGTCTCCGGATCAATGATGATTTTCTTACCTCCTTTCACCTCAAGCAATGTTGCCTGATTCAAGAACAGGTCGGTATAATGGCGGTCGCTCTTAGGATGTCGGTTGTCATCGAAAGTCCCTATCTTTACCGTGTCAATCTTTTGCAATAAAGAAGCTGGCAATTCTTCCTTCATGCTATGACGGGTAATGACCAGACAGGGCATTGCCTTGAGCATTTCCTGTTCATTGTTGAAATCCAGCGGGCGGATCTTCTTCCTGGTCTCATAGACCAACTCGATCCTCAGCTCTTCTTTTTGGTTGTAATAATAAGCCACAGGCTTCAAGGCTTCTACCCTCACCAACTTATGAATACTGTTCCCCGTAGGATTGGTAAATGACTTACCGATGATGCCGATCAGGAAACATTCTGCAATGAAGAAAAGGGAGGCGACACCATATAAGAGTCCCTTGGCATTAAACTGTTTCGTACAAATGCCGAGCCATACACCGATGCCTATCAACAGCGCATCGATAAAGAAGGCTGTCCCCACATCTAAATATCCTTGATGTACACTGATGACATGCACCAAGATGGGCAGCAGGACCGTGATAGCTGCAAGCACATAGCCATTGATCCAATAAATCCATTTCCCTATTTTATCCAAATGCTTGGCGTCTGTATCCATATAATAGACGAGCACGAATGCCACTGCAAGCGAACAAGGTGCCATCATTGGAAGCAGATAACGGGTCTTCTTCTCAGGCATCAAGGATAAGAGCACGAGGCTGGCCAACACCCAGGTAATAGCGATGAGATAGCCCCGCCAATCCTTCATGTGCTTACGCCAGTAAGGGATGAACAAGGCTGCCAATGAGAGGATTGTCCATACACCGGTTTCCGTGAAATAACGCCAGTAATAAAACCAACTTCTTACATTATGCCCCGCCCAGTTGCCTGACTCCTTCTTGATCACAGCATCGATGGCCTCGGGATGACAAATATATAAGTATGCGTACCACCATCCGCCAACGATTACCGTCGTGAGAATCATGACGAACAAAGGCAACCATTTGCCCCGCATATACGGACGCTGGTAGATGACTGCCGTAATAATAGCGGGCAACAGCAAAGCATAGAATGATACAGGCCCTTTTGAGAGAAAGGACAGTCCCATGAATACGCCTGAAGTAACGAACCATCGCCATTTATGGCTATGCTCAAAGAATCGGTCGTCGTACAACCCTCGCATGAGATAGTAGATTCCACCCATCATGAAAGCATGGCAGTAGATGTCCCATGTGGCTGTTCGCCCCATTAGGATGACATTATAGCACGTGATAAAGACGACCACGGCAATCCTGGCGAAATCCCTTCTGCGGGAAATATACTTGGCGATCAGATACAGATAAGCTACCCAAACGAGAGCCATCACACCTGCAGCCATGCGCTGGGCATCCAAGGCATGAGGGTGAATGGACTCAATGGCCGCTGCTATCCAGGTAGGCAATGGGGGTTTCTCCAACCGGAGCTCCCCATTCATGGTCGGCACCAGCCAATTGCCGTCTTGGACCATCTCTCTTGCCGTCACAATGTTCCTGGATTCCATGATGTCCGTTGGCAACGCGTTATTGTTCAGGAAAAACGCTGCCAGACAGAGGACGATGATCCAGAGATATTCCTTATTATAATACCTTGTCAGATACATTTTCTAATTAGCTGCTTCATTAATACTAATTTGTTTGCAAAGTTAACAATTTTTTATTTAACTATCCTACTCGTTCTTTCGTTATTCCTACTCCATTTAAGAACATCAAACATATTTTAACGATTTGAACTTTATTCTACAGATTTTCTACAGTTTTCCCCGGAACTCCGTAGGGGTAAGACCGTATTTCTTCTTGAAGACCTGTGAGAAATAACGTGGGGTGCTGAACCCGAGTTGATAGGCAATGTCGGCTATTTGCAGGTCTTTTCGTTCTTTCAGCCAAATGGCAGAGCGACGCAGACGGTAGTTCAGGGTATATTCGTTAGGAGTCATGCCCGTCAACGACTTGAACTTATGAAAGAAGGTGCTCCTGCCCATCTCCATGTTCTGGATAATGTCCTCGACCTTGGCATCGGGATTGGTCATGTTCTGGTCGATAAAGGCATCGCATTTCCTCATAAACTCCTGATCAAGGGTATTCGTTGCAAGCAATTCACTGCCGGAATGGTCGTCCGCATTATACTTATTCTGCAACAACATTCGGGAACGGATCAGGTTATTGCAACGAGCGACAAGCAACCTGGGATCGAAAGGCTTGGATATGTAGTCATCAGCACCGATCTTCAAGCCGTTAATGGTATGCTCCGTAGAGCTCATGGCGGTTAGCAGAATCACAGGGATGTGACAGATCGTAATGTCATTCTTAATCGCCTTGCACATATCAATACCATTCATGACAGGCATCATAATATCACTTACGATCAGGTCTGGCTTCATTTCCCTCACCTTTCCCAATCCTTCCTTCCCATCGCGGGCAAGGATCACATGATAGCTTTTCTGAAAGAGTTCCTGCAAAGTGAGGAGCAGTTCCTCATTATCTTCCACTAAAAGGATGGTGTAACGGCTATGGTCTGATTTCTCCAAAGGCACGATATCCTCGGGATCAACAGTTGAGCTGGGATGCAGGACGGGAATCTCCATCGGAGGTGTCGGCTGATTTTGTATCTCGTCTTCCTTATACAGATCCTTGCCTTTCGGCAATTCGACGATGAACACAGACCCGTATCCTTCTGAGCTCTCAGCTTTCACTTCCCCATGATGAAGTTGGACGATATCCTTGACCAATGCCAGTCCAATGCCCGTTCCCGGGGAGGATGCCACGCGACTGATGTCATTCTCCGCTTGATAGAACCGATCGAAGATGTGGGGGATGTCCTTCTGACTGATGCCTGTGCCATTATCCCATACTTTCAGGTATAGATGTTCGTTTTCTGACAAGACCTGAAGGCCTACCTCCCCATTTTCCTTCCTGACATACTTGAAAGCATTTGACAGCAGGTTATAGATCACCTTTTCCATCTGCTTGCTGTCAAACCAACAAGGGATGGACGGGTGCGAGGATGTAAAGGTATACTTGATATGCTTACTTTCCGCGTACTCCTCGAAGCTCTCGAAAATCTTCCGAGCAAAGGCTACCATGTCATACTCGGAAACCTTCAGGTGAATGAACCCTTGGTCGATCTTGCGGAAGTCAAGCAACTCATTGACCAACTCCAACAAATGACTGGCGTTTTCCCCTAATCCCTTCAACTTTCGCTGAAGGGAAGAGCCAGGCTGACTTTCATTGACATAAGCGTCGATCTTGGCAATCAGCAGCGTCAACGGGGTACGCAACTCATGAGAAATATTCGTGAAGAACTGCAATTTAGCCTTGTTCAGCTGCTCTATGTTCTTCTTATCGGTCTTCTCTTGCTCTAATGCCATCTTCATCTGCCAGTGCCTGCGCCGGTTGTCATAAAGCCAGCGGGCACCCATAACCAACAAGACCAAATAGACCAAATATGCCCAAAAAGAGCGGTAGAAAGGAGGATGGACATGTATGCCTAAGCTCGCTTCATGCACCTTCTCTGTCTCTGAATCCTTTTTCTCACGGATCAACAAAGTATAGCTGCCGGGTGGCAGTTTTGTATAAACGATTTTGCGCTCTTCTGTCTGATGCCACCGACTATCCTGACCTTCCAACTTGTATTCGTATATGCGGTGTCCTGTGGTATAGTATTCGTTGGTCGTGAAATTCACCGTGATATCATTTTCGTCATAGTTCAGGTCAATACTCTTGGCGAACATCACGGCTTCGTCCAAAATGCCAGACCCGTCTTGGGCAGATACCCTCCGGTTGTTGACAAACACGGAAGAAATATACAGCTGATAGTCGGTAACTGGCTCCGACAGCCTGTCTTCCTCAAAGGAAACCATTCCGTTGATGCCACCAGCAAAGATTTCTCCATCTTGGCAGACCAATAGCCCACATCCCGCGTCAATGCCAGTCAGCGGGAAATCCTGGGAAAGCTCTATATTACGGAACGTATGGTCCTTCAAGCGGAAAAGACATATTCCCTTGTCTGTGTTGACCACCACACCATCCTTACACGAGACGATATCATAGCAGAACTTACTCATCATCCCACTGTTCTGTGGAGTGTAGCAAAGGAAGGTGTCTCTACGGGCATCATACTGGAACAAGCCAGAGCCCTGACTGGTGATAAACAGGTTGCCATGACGATCAACCAAGAACCGTTGCAACTTATCTCCAAGCCCTTTCTTCCCTATTCTGAATCTCCGAATAATCTTTTCTGTTTTTAGGTCGATGCCATATACAAAATGTTCATCACTTCCCCAGAGAACGCCCTTGCCATCAATGGTGAAAGAACTGCTTCCAAAGTTGTACTTGGGCAGGATAGCAATGATGGAAAGTGTATTTAAGTTCAACTTGAACAGATACCTGCTTTCTGTCGTTAAATAGAGATAGTCACCGTATTTCTGAAGGCAGATCACACGATTACCGAACTTTCCATATTCCGGATGAAGGGTAAGGAGGTTGGTAAACCGTTGCGATGGGATGTCCAAGATGCTGAGACCACCCATGTGGGTGCCTACGTAGAGTCGGTTTCTCTTTGCATCATACACTAAATCCTTGACATTGTTCTCTGCGATGCCACTACTACCTTTCAGGTAGTGGGTGATATGCCCTGTCTTTCTTTCCAACATATTAAGTCCCCCACCTTCTGTACCGATCCATAGGTTTCCGTACTTATCCTCAACAATATGACCAACGAACGGATAGCTAAGACAATCAGGACGGTTGACATCGGAATCATAAAAGTGAAAGATATCATATTCAGGATTGAAATAGTTCACGCCTCCGTAATAGGTACCTATCCAAAGGGTACCTCTGACATCTTTATATATGGGGAATACAGAGGAATGGCTGATACTATTGGGGTTATTAGTGTGGGCATAGATCGTGAACAGGCCTGTTTGTGGGTCATATTCGTTCAGACCCATGAAAGTTCCGATCCAGATATGTCCTTTTCCGTCTTCAGCAATGCCTCGGGTATCATTGCTGGCAATCGCCCTACTTGTTCGCGCATCCCGGTCGGAGATATTATAGTACGACCGCCATGTACTCGAAGGCTCCGACGTAAAATGCTGGATACCGCCTTGGGCATGAAACACGTAGCATCCCTTCCCTAAAGTAGACACCCAAAGGTTATGCCGGGAGTCCTCGAAAAGATAGGCAACGCTGATATCCGGGATCAGGCTCTTGGCTCTGCCATGTTGCAGGGCATATAATCCATGCGTGCTTCCAATCCATGTTCTCCCTCGCGAATCTTTCAACAGGGCAGTCAAGATTCCGGCACCCGGAACTCTGCATACCTTACGGCGTGATTTCGTTTCAGGGTCCATGACATAGAGGACATCCGACTTGGCATAATAAAGATGACGGTTATCGGGGACATAAGTCAGGTCATTGATGCCCTTGAGTAGGAGCGTGAACTTCTGCGTCCTGATATCATTTTTAAAAAGCATGCCACTGGCGTTGATATACACATTCTTGTCATCACCGGCAATAGACCGGATGGTATATCCCATGTATTTTCCCCCATCCCCCGTATTCTTGAACGACAAGACTGTATTGCCGTCATACAGGTTCAGCCCTTCTACAGTGCCGAACCACATCCTCCCCACACGATCCTGATAGATGGACAGGACGGATATCTGCGACAACCCGTCATGGATGTTGACATGACGGAACTGGAT
>ULNB01051097.1_pt1 | contig 18440 bp, 8 predicted proteins | sample 1951811 | NCBI WGS metagenome assembly ULNB01 (sample SAMEA4835566, study PRJEB28245) | human gut metagenome | biome: gut microbiome; material: fecal sample | place: Denmark | collected 2008
TGGTACGTTCTCCGTCTGCTTCGGGAAACTAATGTACCATCCTGATACCCGCTCACTGCCCTTTTCTTATCTGATCGCATACAGCGACACGATGTACCTGGTTCCTGGACGCAACCTGACCACAGTCGGACTATACCGGGATATTCGGAAATGGCCCAAGCGGGACATGCGTCCGCGCACTGCCCAGAAAAGCATAGTCAACTTTGACTGGCTAAGTCCCTTCTCCGTGGGTGAGATCCTCCGCGGAAAGAAGATCTTGGAGAACATGCGTGAGGCGTGCGGAGAGGATGTGTCTACCTATAATTATCACGAATATGTCATCAAGGCTAGTTCCTTGCGCAAGGGAATCAAATATTACGATATCGCCCTCCGTATCTATATGGGTGCCGTATTGAAGCGCCACGCCCTCGAACCACCAAGGACAACAGTCGGCAAGGGCAATTGGATCGACTTGCAAGGACTGCTAATGCCGGAGTCGGAAGAGGAACGGATGATGGATGACATCAAAGATGGGGTGCTGGAGACGACAGACGAGGTCCTCGAACGCATGGAACAGATCCATGACAACTATGGTGAATACCGATGGGCATGGACCTATCAGGTGATCTGCGACTACTATGGTCTGCAGGAGATCACGGAAGATGATGCCGCCCGTATCCGCCAGGACTATATCACGGCACGCCGCACATGGATCGCAGAGATCCGTAAGGATGCCGAGAAGGAATATACCTTAGGAGATGTCGAGGAGAAAGTGCTTGACAATTTCATTGAGCAACTCGACAAGGAGGTAGACTTCGAGGACCAAAGACTTGATATATAAATCATTGAAACCAAATATAATTAGTATGAAACTCAAGTATTGTCTGACCATTTGCCTGCTGGTGCTCGGAATGACTGCCCTGGCAAAAGACTACAAGTACACAACCGTGAAGGGCGATCCGATGCAGGTGCGCATCTATACCCTTGACAATGGCTTGAAAGTTTACCTTTCCGTAAACAAGGAAAAGCCACGTATCCAAACCTACATCGCTGTCCGCACCGGTTCTCGCAACGATCCTCATGAGACCACTGGTCTGGCTCACTATCTTGAGCACCTGATGTTCAAGGGAACCAAGACCTTCGGTACTTCTGACCCTGTCAAGGAAGCCCCTTTGCTTGACGAGATCGAACAACGCTACGAGAAATACCGCAAGCTCACCGACCCTGCGGCCCGCAAGCAGGCTTACCACGAGATCGACTCTGTCTCCCAGTTAGCAGCCCAATACAACATCCCTAACGAATACGACAAGTTGATGGCATCCATTGGCAGTGAAGGATCCAACGCCTACACAAGCAATGATGTCACCTGCTATGTAGAGGACATTCCAAGCAATGAGGTGGAAAACTGGGCGAAGATCCAAAGCGACCGTTTCCAGAACATGGTCATCCGCGGATTCCACACCGAGTTGGAGGCCGTCTATGAGGAATATAACATCGGACTTGCCAATGATGGAGAAAAGGAATGGGATGCCCTGAACGCCAAGCTCTTCCCCACCCATCCATACGGCACACAGACAACAATCGGCACGCAACAACACTTGAAGAATCCTTCGATCACCAACATCAAGAATTACTTCCACCGCTATTACGTACCTAATAATGTCGCCATCTGCATGGCTGGTGACTTCAATCCCGACCAAGTGATAGCTACCATCGACAAGTACTTCGGAGGATGGAAAAAGAGCGACAACCTCAGCCGTCCGGAATATGCCCCAGTAAAAGACCTCACTGCTCCCGTTGACACGACCGTTGTCGGTCAGGAAGCTGCTAATATCATGTTAGGTTGGAAATTCGCCGGCGCGGCACAAGAGCAGACGGATACCATTAATGTGATCGCTGAGATGCTAAGCAATGGCAAGGCTGGTCTCTTTGACCTCGACCTGAACCAGCAAATGAAGACACAGGGCGTAGGCGCTGGCCTCAACACAATGGCGGATTACAGCGAGTTCATTATCAGTGGCGTGCCCAAAGAAGGACAAACCCTCAACCAAGTCAAAGACCTCATATTATCAGAGATCGCAAAACTGAAGAAAGGGGATTTCGACAACGACCTTCTTCCCTCCGTTATCAACAACGCCAAGCTACAGTTGTACAAGTCGATACAGCAGAACCGCAACCGCACTGAGATGATGAAGGATGCCTTCATCAATGGAGAAAGCTGGGAACACGCTGTCAGGCAAATCGATAGGATGTCGAAGATGACCAAGGAGCAGATCGTCGCCTTTGCCAACAAGCACCTCAATGACAACTATGTATGCGTCTATAAGGTGCAAGGCAAGGATACTGTCAACAAGAAGATCGACAAGCCTGCCATCACACCGATTCCTTCTAACCGTGACAAGAGTAGCCAGTTCTTACGCGACATCGCCAATTCCAAGGTAGATCCTATCCAGCCTAAGTTCATCGACTTCAAGAAGGACCTGACCTTCGGCAAGACCAAGAAAGGTCTGCCCGTCATCTATAAGAAGAATACGGACGATGGACTGTTCACCCTCGCCTTCCGATACGACTTTGGCGACGAAGCCGACAATCGTTACACCTATGCTTCTGACTATCTTGACTTCCTCGGTACCAAGACAAAGACTGCAGAACAAATCAAGAAAGCGTTCTACAAGATTGCCTGCAACTTCCATATCAGCGTGAACAGCAGCTTTATCACCGTCACCATGACTGGACTGAGCGAGAACATGCCACAGGCCCTGGCACTTGCAGAAGATGTCATGCACAATGCTAAGATGGACAAAGCCGCCTACGACAAGATGGTAGGCATCATCCTGAAAGACCGTCAGGACAGCAAGACCAACCAGCGCAGCAATTTCCAGGCATTGAGCCTCTATGGAAAATTTGGCAAATACAACCAGCAGCTGAACGACCTCTCCGAGGCACAGTTGAAAAACATGAACCCACAAGCCCTCATTGACTTGATCAAGGGACTCTCCAACTATCAGCACTCCGTACTGTATTACGGCCCTTACAGCCTGGAACAGTTGACCCGATCCATTGACAAGGGTCACTTCTTGGCAAAGAAGCTTACCGCAGGTCCAACGAACAAGGAATATACAGAACAGCAGAACGGTTCCCAGAATGAAGTGTGGATAGCTCCTTACGATGCCAAGAACATCTATATGATCATGTATCACAACGAAGGAAGGAAGTTTGATCCCGCCCAGGCAGCAACAGCCGCTGTCTTCAACGAATATTTCGGAGGCGGCATGAACACCGTTGTCTTCCAGGAACTGCGCGAGGCACGCGGACTCGCCTATAGTGCAAGCGCCTATTACAATGCCAGTCCACGTCGGAACCATACTGAATATGGGCAGACCTATATCATCTCCCAGAACGACAAGATGATGGATTGCATCCGTGTCTTTAACGAGATCTTGGATACGATTCCACAAAACGAGGCTGCCTTCAACTTAGCAAAGCAGAGCTTGATCAAGACTCTTTCCAGCAACAGGACCACTCGCTTCGGAGTCATCAATGCCTACCTCAACGCTAAGTACCGTGGCATCGACTACGATGCTAATGAGCGAATCTACCAGGCACTCCCCTCCGTGAAGTTAAGCGATATCGTCAACTTCGAGAAGAGCACGATGGCACATAAGCCTTATCGTTACTTGATCTTAGGAGACCCGAAGAACCTTGACATGAAAGCACTTAAGAAGATTGGGCCGATCACCCAACTGACTACAGAACAGATATTTGGATATTAAACAATTTATAAACAAAAAACATTATGGCAAATACACCAGATTTTAAGTACGCTCCCATGTTCCAGGTCGGCAAGGACGATACTGAATACCGTCTGTTGACCAAAGAGGGCGTTACTGTCAGCGAATTCGAAGGCAAGCCCATTTTGAAAGTCAGCAAGGAAGCCTTGACATTGCTTGCCCAACAGGCTTTCCACGATGCAGAATTCATGTTGCGCCGCGCCCATAACGAGCAAGTTGCCGCGATTCTGAAAGACCCAGAGGCTTCTGAGAACGACAAATACGTGGCACTCACCTTCCTCAGAAACGCAGAAGTGGCATGCAAGGGGATCCTTCCCTTCTGCCAGGATACAGGTACTGCCATCATCCATGCAGAAAAGGGACAACAGGTATGGACTGGCTTCGATGATGCAGAGGCTCTGTCCCGTGGTGTCTATAACACATATACACAGGACAACCTGCGCTATTCACAGAATGCGCCCCTGACCATGTATGAGGAAGTGAACACTCGTTGCAACCTCCCAGCCCAGATAGACATCGAGGCTGGCGAAGGAGCGGAATACCGCTTTATCATGGTTGCTAAGGGAGGTGGCTCTGCCAACAAGACTTACTTCTATCCCATGACCAAGGCAACCATCCAGAATGAGGGTACCCTGCTCCCATTCTTGGTTGAGAAGATGAAGAGCTTAGGCACGGCTGCATGTCCTCCTTACCATATCTGCTTCGTCATCGGTGGTACTTCTGCCGAGAAAAACCTGCTCACCGTAAAGCTCGGTTCCATCAAATACTACGATAACCTGCCAACGACAGGCGATGAGACAGGACGTGCCTTCCGTGATATCGATCTGGAGAACAAGTTATTAACAGAAGCTCATCGCATCGGTCTCGGCGCACAGTTCGGTGGCAAGGCATTTGCTCACGACATCCGCGTGATTCGTCTGCCTCGCCATGGTGCCTCCTGCCCAATCGGCCTTGGCGTTAGTTGCTCTGCCGACCGGAATATCAAGGCAAAGATCAATGCGGATGGTATCTGGCTCGAAAAGATGGATGACAACCCAACCGAATTGATCCCAGAAGAGTACCGTCAGACTGGAGAAGGCGGGAAAGGCATTGAGATCGACCTCGATAAGGGCATCGACGCTGTCCGTCAGGAGCTTACCAAATACCCTGTCAGCACTCGCGTGCTGCTTAACGGTACTATTATCGTTGCAAGAGATATCGCCCATGCCAAGCTGAAAGCGCTATTGGACAAAGGAGAGGACCTGCCTCAATATTTCAAGGATCATCCTATCCTCTACGCAGGACCTGCCAAGACACCAGAAGGCTATCCTTGTGGCTCGATGGGACCGACAACTGCCAACCGTATGGATCCTTACGTGGATGAGTTCCAGGATCATGGAGGCAGCCTGGTCATGATTGCCAAGGGTAACCGCACGCAAGTTGTGACTGATGCCTGCAAGAAACATGGTGGCTTTTACTTAGGTACTATCGGTGGCGTAGCCGCAGTGCTCTCCAAGGATTGCATCACAAGCATCGAATGTGTAGCCTATCCGGAACTGGGCATGGAAGCAATCTGGAAGATCACCGTGAAGGACTTCCCTGCCTTCATCCTCGTTGATGACAAGGGGAACGATTTCTTCAAGCAGCTCAAACCATGGAAATGCCTGAAATAAAATGAAGGTAACCCATTCTATCACATCACTTGCACTCGCTGTACTCGTCATGAGTACAGCGAGTTGCACACAAGGCAAAGCGATCCAAGGTGACGTTGCAACGAAGGAGGATAGCATCATTGTCAACAATAAAGTGGGTGAATTCTCCATCAAGGCTGCCTGCCCAACGGACTCTTCGGCTGCCATTACCACCGCCATTAACGAGTTCTTAAGCGAGACCTTAGGCGGAAGCTACGATGGAAGCCTCACAAGCACGATGCCCGTCATGAAGTTCTATCTCAATAAGGTCATCCAGAAGGATAGCGCTGACTTAGCTGACTTGCAGAAGGAAGGCTTGGCCAATGATCGCGCATGGAAATACGAGTTCAAGGCTAACATCGACAAGATAGCTGATACACCCAACTACGTGACATACCTCTATACTTGCTATGAATACCAAGGTGGTGCCCATGGGGGTACAGCGGTCATTGGACAGACCTTCCGCAAAGCGGACGGGCGCCGTATTGGCTGGGAAGTGTTCACCAATGTCTATGATGAAGGATTTCAGAATTTGCTCAAGCAAGGGCTGATGAGATTCTGGAAACTGAAAAATGACAGCGAGTTGCAGAACGCGTTGATCAACCCAGATTATGTCTATCAGCTTCCGCTACCGCAATGTGGACCGCTTTTCATGAAAGATGGCATACGCATCGTCTACGGACAATACGAGATTGCGCCTTATGCAGCAGGAATGCCTGACTTCACTATTCCCTACAATCAGATTCAAAAGTTCATGAAAGTAACAGCCAAGAACCTGGTTCAGTAAATAGGTATACAAATGGAGAGATTATCAATATTTGTACGTATTGTTAATCGAGTAGGAGATAAACACGAATCGTTGTTATCTCCTACTTTCGTATTTACCGACTTTCAACACCACTAGTCCACAGTATTTTTTTTGAGAAAAGGTTGACAGGTTGTCAAAACCCAGTGTTTATCGGGCTTGCAACCTGTTTTGAGGTTGTCAAAGGTTGACAAAGGTTGACAAGAAAAGAGGATGCATCATAAATCTTAATAATGATACATCCTCATACAAAATATAATGTTTATTTCTCAAACTCCGCTTGCTGCTTTTCCACATCTTTTAATCTACTGGTTGCATTCTTCTTTGCCCGCATTCCCATGTTGGGGATCGGAGTAGCATAAGAGGGAATGGCACTTGCCTCTTCTTTGTCATAGACGAGGGGATGGTCTGGGCGCACGGTGGGGATCTCAATTTCTGCGATCGACGGTGTCTCCTCCCCTTGCCATACTACGGATGCCGTGACCTTGATTGTTCCTGGCACTACCGATGATTGCACGAGGACTGGAGCCGTTCCCCATTGCACGGCACGGGGATTGGTGAATGACTTCTCATCAGCAACCAACCGGCCTGGTCCTGAGACCTCGAAACGTACCTGTTCATTATTCAAGCGTTTCACAGTACCTCTGTCATCCGTGACCTCAGCCACGACGGCAACAAGATCCGAGCCATCTGCCTTCATCCGTACGTCATCATCATCCACGAAGAGACGAAGATGAGTAGGACGACGAGCCGGGCGGACTGTATCCGTAGCCACCACCTTCCCGTCCATCAGTCCTTCTGCCAAAAGATACGACTTGTCCTGATGCCTATCCCGAGAAGCCTTTTTGTCATCCATCACATTCCAGACATCCTTGAACGTAATGACTGGCGAAGGCATCCCTACAGCATGCCTGTCTTTCCGATAAGTATAGGTCTTACCATCGATTCCTCGCGTCAGGCGCACCTCATCGCAATTACTATAGACCGTCACGTCCGAAGGAGAGAAAGGCGTCATGGCATTCGCAATGTAAACCATCGGACCAGAATCGGCGATCAGATGCTCATTCTTATAGGGCGGACGTTGGGCACAGAACATATAATAAGCATACTTCGGTTGCCGGTAATTATCCATGATCCCTCCATAGAACGGATCGGGATGGTAACCCCGCTGATGATCGAAAGAATGCCAAAGACATCCCCCGACAAACTGACGGGTGGAGCGATAGAACGCATCATAACTGATATAAGGATAATCTGGCTTGGCATATCCTTGGGCCTGAACAAGCATCGGCACCTCTCCCCATGACCTGCTGGCACGACTGGGGGAATTATGGGAGTTCCAGTCGTCCACATTATCGCCCCATTCCCGGGTGAAATAGGTTACAGAGGGATCTGCCTTACTATAATCAGGGTTGGAATCCTCGGTAGGTACATGGGCAAATTGCACCTTGAAACATTCATGCCCACGCGCAGAAGCATCAGAAGCTGCATAACAATAGGGATAAGGATATTCCTCATGCACGATATCATGTACCCGCTTGGCGAAATCTGCTGGATAGTAGGTCTCGTTCAGGATAGGCTCATATAACCAAACGGAAGGATGGTTCCGGTCTCTGCGCACGATATTGCGGATATCGCTATACACTCCCGCGGCGAATGACGGGGCATCATTCCAGAACTGCCATCCCGGCGTATTGACGATCACAAAGAGCCCTAATTCATCACAAGCGTCCATGAAAGCAGGGTCTTGAGGATAGTGTGCATTCCGGATTACCCGCAAACCTGCATCCCGCAATTTCTTCGCATCCCGCCAATGAAGGCTGTTGGGAAGCGCATTGCCTATCACGGCAAAGTCCTGGTGCCTATTGGCACCCATCAAGGGTTCTGGATAAGGCTTACCATTCAACCAGAACCCGTCCTTGCCCTTGAACTCTATGCTACGGATTCCGACACGTTGATAATAGCCATCCACCACCTTGCCTTTCGCGTCTTTCACGTAAACGCGTAACTGATAGAGATATGGATCATCGGGCGACCATAGGTGTGGAGCCCGGACAACGGTTTTCGCAGATAGTCCAACAGCCTGTCCTTGCCTCACAGCCAAAGGCAGTTTCATTGTCTTCACGGTCTTCCCTTCCCGATCCACCAAGCAAAAGACAACATTCCCCTTGAAGTCCTTGGGGGAGGAATTCCTGACCTGAGCCTTGACAAGCACGTCTGATGCCTTCTCCGACACATGGTCGTAAGAGACGAAGAGTCCGCCCCCTGCTATCTCATCCTCTACATTAGGATCCGTGATGTAGACCTTCTCATGGGCGATCATCCAGCAGTCGCGGTAAATACCACCGGCATAAGTAAAGTCTAATACATTCTGGTCCTTGCCCGGTGGATAGGAAGGATCATTGCTGTTGTCTGCCATGACGGTGACCACATTATCCTGTCCCCATGTCAAAAGATGGGATACCTCGGCGATTACGGGAAGGAAGCCACCGGCATGTTCCTTCACCAATTGACCGTTTACCCAAACCTTCGACCGCCCCATGATAGCTTCGAAATGGAGAAAGAGTTCCTTCCCTTTCCATTCCTCCAAAGGACGGAAATGCTTACGGTACCAAACCTCACCCTGATAGTTGACACACCCACTGGCTTCCGAAGGCAGATTCTCGATTCCATGCGGGAGAGAGACCACCCCCCAAGACCTGTCATCAAAACTTGGGCGATCAGCCCCTGACACATGGCCTTTATAGAAACGCCAAGCAGGATTCATGGAATAAGCCTGCCTACCGGTATGCGGCAAAGGATAAAAACCAGCGGTAGAGAACGACGGTTGATAGGAAGGTGACCCAAAGGCAGCTACCCCTGGGAACAGCAACATGATCGTTGCGATGAAAAATGACAAGTGTTTATAGTTCATAATTGAATTCTTTAAAAAAAGGCTGGGTCTCCACGACCCAGCCTCGGATCTACCTATTGAGCTGGAGATTACCACCCTTCATTGGGTGTACAGAGATCATTGGTCTCCAATTCCGCTGAAGGTATCGGGTAATAATAGTATTTATTGGTATTGCCAGTCTTCCCTGTCTCAAGCTGCTTATAGCGTACCTCACTGCAGGTTTTGATTCTTTCTTCCAAGAGTCCCCAGCGACGGAGGTCATAGAAGCGTTCACCCTCGACAAAGAATTCAATGGCACGCTGATGCTCCAAATCACTGAAGATGTCGGAATAGTTCATACCTCCTTGGTAATCATTCAGATTGGCACGCTCTCTGATCATATTGATATAGGCAACTGCCTTGCTAAGATTCTGCTGGGTCTTGCTACGGAGATAGCATTCTGCAAGGTTCAGGATGACACCATCATAACGGAGCGCACGCTCGTTGATCATCGACTTAGGGGTGGGATCCTCGATCGAAGCAGCATCCCAGTTCTCATACTTCAAGATCCAAGTGGTGTTCCATCTGCTTTCTGCGAATTTCTCGCGGAACGGTTTCAGGTAATAAGAACAGCCTTCATAGTCCCAAGCCACGGAGACACGTGCCCGATAATCATAGTTTCCGTCCTTGTCCTTTTCCTGGGTCATGATCTTCATCATCTGGGCGGTAGGATTAGCCTCGTACCATCCCCCTACTTCAGGCGCGGCATATTCCTCTGCACGAGAAGTGGTTTGACGCGTATTGTTCGTCTCACCGTTGCTCCATACATCAGTACCGCCGACATCCTCCATCGGGATCTCAAATATACTCTCTGCATTGTATTCATGGTCGGCATCACAGTTCCACCTGAAATCCTTGACAAGGGAGTAAGAATAAGGCGACTTGGTCAAAGGTTCCAAGACTGCAATGGCCTTGTCAAATTCTTCCTCATACAGATAGACCTTGCCTAACAGGGCATAAGCAGCGCCACGGGTAGGCTTTACCTTGACGGTCTGTTCCATGGGAAGCAAGGGGGCAGCTTCTGTCAGGTCGGCTATTGCCTGGTCCCAGATTTCCTTTTGGGTTGATTTCTTCAATGGGAAATCAGCCACCGACTGAGATGCGGTCAGGCGCAGGGGAGCATCCTTAAACTCCTTACCCAACTGGAACAGATACATCCCCCTGAGGAAGAGGCACTCTGCCTTGGTCTCCTGGATAAAGTCCTTGCTGAGCACATCCGCTTTTTCCGTCAACTTTTGCATGACGGTATTACAGCGGTAGATGCCATTATAAAACTGGTAGAATAAACCTTGAGACAGGGAATTACCATTCGAGTTCGTGAAGTTATATGCCTGATAAACTTCGGAAATGTCATTACGGAAGTCCACCTCATCAGCCCGTGCGATGCGCATCATCACCCCACGCGTACCATAATAGCCACCATTCAAAGGAACTTTCAACGGAGTATAGCAAGCGGTCAGGGCAGATGTAAAATCAGATTCATTTTTCCAGAAGGTTGCCTCAGTAGCCGCATTGGGATTTACCTGGTCCAACTGGTCACTACATGCTGTGGACAAAAGGGAGATGCCCAATACAGCACATACGATATAAATATTTATTCTTTTCATGATCAATAGCTTTTAGATGTTAGAAGGAAAGGTTAACGCCCACCATAAAGGTACGGTTGTTCGGATAGATAAACTCATCGAATCCACGTTGATAGACATCGGATGCGTTGACATCCGGGCTATAGCCACTGTAAGGAGTGATGGTAAAGAGATTATCCATGTCAAGATAGAACCTGCAGTTCTTGATATAGCCTCCTAAGAGATTCTTAGGAAGGGTGTACCCTAACTGAAGGGTACGGAGGCGGAAGTAGGTCCCACTCTCCAAGAACCTGTTCGACTCGGAACGGGCATTACGGTTCGGATCTGTCCATACCAAGCGTGGGGTCTTCGCATCGTGGTTACTCTCCGTCCAGTGGTCAAGGACTGTGCTCAGATAGTTCGTGCCACGGGTCACATCTTCCAATTCCAGTCGGGTTGCATTATAGATCTTATTGCCGACAACGCCTTGGAAGGTAACGCTGAGGTCGAAGTTCTTATAGGTAACACTTCCGTTGATAGAATAGGTGAAGTCAGGGAATGGACTGCCACAATAGACGCGGTCCTTGTCATCAATGGTCCCATCGCCATTGACATCCTTAAATCGGATATCGCCAGGCTCTGCACTCGGCTGGATGAGCACACCGTCTTTGCTGTATGCTTGCACCTCTTCTGCACTGTTGAAATACCCATCTGTGGGTATCAACCAGAACCCAGCAATCGGATAACCGGCAAGGGTTCTCGTAGTATAAGTTCCTCCATGGATGGTTCCACCAGTGATCACCTGTGAGTCGGAGCCCATAGCTACGACCTTGTTCTTGTTAAATGTCCCAATAAAGTTGGCACTGTAGGAAAAGTCCTTCGTCGGACGGTCGTTCCATCCTAAGTTAAACTCAAATCCCCTATTGCGAATCTTGCCTGCATTACGGACAGGATTGTTGGCTGCACCGGTAGAGATCGGAATAGGAACGGCCAACAGAATGTCCTTGGTGTTCTTGATATAATAATCCATGGTCAGGCTTAGCCTGCTGTTCAATGCCATGAAGTCGAGTCCGATATTGGTCATCGTCGTAGATTCCCACTTGATATCAGGATTGGCGAAATACTTAGGGAAAGCTCCTTGCATGACGCCGCCATTGGCATCTGGATAATTAATACCGGTCGTCACAACTGCAGAATACTGGTAGTTATCGATTTCCTGGTTACCTAATTCACCATAACCGGCACGGAGTTTCAACTGGTCAATCCAACTGATATTCTTCTTTATGAAGTTCTCTTCACCGATATTCCATCCTACGGATACTGAGGGGAAGTTACCATAATGGCGCCCAGGACCAAACTTAGACGAACCATCACGACGGATGGTAGCGGTGATGAGGTATCGGTTGGCATATGAATAGAACACACGTCCTAATAGAGAGGTCATCGTAGAATGGTAAGAATTGCCACTTGTGGTCAGACCGGAAGCTGCAGCATCAAGCTCATAGAGTCCTTCTGCCATTCCCTGACCGGATCCGTATAGATAACGGTAGCGATTGTCTTGATACGTAAAGCCAGCGAGCAAGGAAACCTTATGGTCGCCAAAGGTGCGGTCGAAGGTCAGCAGATTCTCCAACAGGAAGTTACGGGTACGGGTTTGGGTCTCATAATCCTTCGTTGTTGTATTCTTCGCTAGTCCAAAGTCATACAATCCTAAATAGTTGTTATAGCGATAATAGCTAAAGTCTGGGGTAAAGTTGAACTTGTACTTCAATCCCTTAATCGGCTCGATAGACACATAAGCATTGGCGTAGATCTTGGCATTATTGCGGCGACGACGCATAATATTGCCATCTGCCATACCTAAAGGATTGTACAAGTTGACGACATCACCATAAAGAGCACCATAGCCACCAGGGTTAGAAGCGTCATATCTCGACAAGGTCGGAACTGCCTGGATGGTATGTCCGACCATGCCACCACGTATCTCTGACATTAAAGGTATATCCTTGTCGTATTCCAAGATGATATTAGTGCCTAAGTTGAAGATGCCTTTTCTTAGATCGACCTTGCTCTGCATGGTATAGCGCTGGTAGTTAGTGCCCTTCATAGTACCATCCTGGTTGGTATATCCGAAACTATTATAATAGGTAGAATACTTGCCTCCGCCCTGCACGGACAAGTTGTAGTTCTGCATCAAGGCTGGTGAGAACATGATATCCTGCCAGTCGTTGTCTTCCTTGGAAGACAGGTCCTGCCCCATATCCAAAGGGGAGAGATGAGACGCTGCACGTGCTTCTGTCGTAACGGTTGCCCACTCTTGTGCATGACAGAGGTCAAGATACTTGGAAGGAGCGTTGAAGCCAACGTTCGCCGACATCGTGACCTGGGGCACCCCTTCGGTATTTGTTCCGCTCTTGGTCGTGATGATCACGACGCCATTAGCAGCACGAGACCCATAGATAGCAGCTGAAGAGGCATCCTTCAGCACATCAATGCTCTTGATATCCGCTGGATTGATTTGGTCGATACTTGACATATACATGCCATCAACAATATAAAGAGGTGCGGCATTGTTCAGAGTCCCGATACCACGTACCATCACGCGCATCCCACTACCAGGAAGTCCACCTTGGGAAACAATGTCCACGCCGGCGATCTTTCCTTGCAATGCCTGCCCGATATTGGCATTGCTCTGCGTATTCAACTTACTGGCATCCACATTCGCCACAGAACCGGTCAGGTCGGCTTTCCGTTGGGTACCGTAACCGATGACGACCAACTCATCTAAAGTCTTATTGTCTTCTTTCATGACGACACTGCCAGCATCCGCATTCTTCACGACAACCGTCTGGGGCGTAAAGCCTACATAGGTGATCTCCAATGCAGCACCCTGTGGGACATTAGTCAGGACGAAATTACCATCCACATCCGTGACTGCCCCATTTGTGGTACCTTTCACGATTACACTGGCTCCGATGATCGGTTCACCATTCGAGTCAGAAACTGTTCCCTTCACTTGAGGGATTGTCTTACTGCTTTGTTGGATACCCGGCACGTTATAGGAAACTGCCGACCGGGCATTCACCATCGCAGGACTGCATAACGCGATGGTTAAGCAAGAAATTAATAATACATCCTTTTTCATGTTTAGATATGTTAGTTTTACATATTTTAAGTTCATTAGGTCGCATCCTTGAACTGGATACGGTGCAAAGATAGGAGATTTCTCACTCTTCCCTTGATCCAAATCAGACATATTTGTAACACAAAATGGACAAAAACGCTATTTTGTCCATTTTGTGTTCACCCTTTTAATGATCGATCTGCTCTCGATATTGCTTAGGAGTTATCCCTAACTCCTCGGAGAAACATCGAGTGAAATAGGAGGCATTGGTGTATCCGACCATATACATGACCTCGGAAACCGTGAACTGTTTCTCCCTCAGCAAGACAGCAGCCTTCTTCATCCTCAACTGCTTCATATAGGCAATCGGTGAGTAACCAGTCAACTGTTTGACCTTACGGTAGAGTTGTTTCTGTTCCATTCCACTCTTCTCAGCAAGTGTCGCGACGTTCAACTCATCGTTTGCCATGTTGTCCTCGATGATCTTTGTAATGTCACGAATGATGTTTTCCTCTGGCGAAGCCAGCCTTTCTACCGGTTTGAACTCTGGGTGGGTAATGCGGCTAATCTGGATAGACTTCTCAATATCGCGATGCAGCGCGAGGAGTCGAACGATCTGAAGATGGACCTTCCGCAGGTCAAATGGCTTGGGAATAAACACGTTGATACCGATCTTAATACTCTCTTCCTCGGTTCGCATATCATCCTTTGCCGTCAGCATGATAATGGGGATGGTCGCTGTGGGCTGGTTCCGTTTCAATTCACGGCACATCTCGAACCCGTTCATCTCGGGCATCATCTGGTCGACTATGATCAAATCGGGCAACTGCTCACGGATCATGCCCAGCCCTTCCTTCCCATCATAGGCCTTCAGGCATAGGTAGGTATCTTGTAGATTCTCAGCTAAGAGGTCCACAATCTCATGATTATCGTCGATGATGGCAATCTTCTGCCGTGTGTCCTCTGGGCTTACAGCTTGCCCTTCATCATCTTTCGTTTCTCTGTCGGCAGCGTTCTCTCCTGTCAAGGGAAGCATTATGGTAAAGATCGTGCCCGGATTCCGCCCGGCTACTTCAACTGTCCCTCCATGCAAGGTAACGAATGTCTTCACCAAATAAAGCCCGATCCCTGTCCCTCCTTTATTCCGCTTGGCTTTCTTGCCCTGGAAGAAGCGGATAAAGATCATCTTCTGGTCTTCCTCAGGGATACCCGGGCCATTGTCCATGACATCAATGACGGCTTTTTGGTCACGCACATGCAAAGCAACCTCAACCTTTCCTGTACCGTCCTTGACATATTTCACGGCATTGGCAATCAGATTGGTAAAGACTGATTCCAGCTTTTGCGCGTCTGCATGGATCCACACATCTTTTTCGTCCGATCTAAACTCGATGCTGATATGACGGTCTTCCGACACCTGATTGAAATAATGGATACAATTTCGGATCAAATGATTCAGCTCTATATAGGACCTCAAGAGGGTTGAAGCGCCATCGTATTCCAACTGCTTGAAGTTCATGACCTTTCCAATCAGCGCATTCAACTTCTGCGCATTCTCATAGATAAGCGCCAGGACACGCCTCTGCCTCTCTTGGGTAGAGGTCTCTATGAGTTTACTGAGCGGTGCGATGATGAGCGTCAATGGTGTCTTCAGCTCATGGGAAATATTGACGAAGAAGTCCATCTTCTGCCGGGAAAGTTCCAAAGACCGCTCTTTCTCTCGCTGTACAAGCCGCCTCCTTGCCTTTTTTTGCTGGTATTTGAAAAGGCATACGATCCAGAAAACAACTAAGAGCAGATAGAGAATTCGCATTGGATAGGAGCTATACCAGGGATGTGGGACAAAGATATCATACACCTGAACCATCGCATGAGGGTTGACGGCAGGGTTGGTGGCACTCAGGCACAGCCGGTAATGTCCAGCGCTCATACCCAAGAAGGAGATCTGGTTATGACCTGGTGCAAGCTGGTGCCATTCCTTTTCTTGCTCAAAACGGTAATAAAAGATTCTGTCATTCTCGGGCGCATAATAAAAAGTGCTCAGCTCCAAGACCACATTATCACCGCTTTTCAGATGGATCTGATTCGTGTACAACGGCATTTCAGCCTGCGAAGGCGATCCTTGGGAATCATCTCCTTCGATCACCGAAGAGACATAGACCCGACGTTCAGGGAATCCCTGCTTCGAAAGCTTGTAGGTCAAGATGCAGTCTTCCCCTCCCCAGACCAATCGTTTGAGACGGGTGTCGAAGCATCCTACGGGGTAGTAGCCTATAGGTAAGTTGGTATTCCGCACCCTTCCATCGCCAGTGTCCATGCAATCAATGCCTTCCGACGACGATATCCACAAGTACTTGCCGTGAGGGACAAGGGCTACCAATGATCCTCTGTTCAGTTGGAAGACCCGCGACAGATGCCCTGAAGGAATCTCCATCTTGAGTATTTGATTGTCCTGACCAATGAACAGGCTGCCGTTGCAATAGCAGAGGATGGAATTAGTGATTGGATATCGCTTCTGTCCTAACGTCCGAATATTGACCTTTGTGATGCTGTTTGTCCTTCCCACCCAGGCATTGCCTTGGTCATCCATGACTACTTGTCGCACGGTTAGCCTGCTATCCAAGTAGTCAAATCCCTTGAGAGGACGGGCTACGAACATTCGATGAGGACCATTCTCTATCAACTTTCTCTTATCCACCAACAAAAGTCCCGAGGCCCATGTGTTCAGCCACAGCCTGCCTTTCTCGTCTTCCTTGACCCCATAGCACCAGTCGGCATGCGTTCCACCGGGAGTTACCACGTGATAATAGACAAACTGCCTTGTCTCCTCGTCAAACCGGGCGATGCTTCCGTCTGATGCAAGCCATATATCATGATCCTTATTCTCAACAATACTCCTGATACGGTTATGCGCTAAATGATGACTGGGGTTATTGGCATTGAACCAAGTCGTCTCTTTTCCATCGTTTAAGATGATGCCGTTATCCCCTCCCATCCACAATCTACCTTTGGAATCGTACAGCATCTGTGTGATCGTGTTCCCTTCTCCGGAACCAGTCAGGTCGTAAAGGGGCACCAATTGATATGGCAGATTCCGCTGAAGGAGGGACACCCCCTTCTCTGTCGCCATCCAAAGGTTGCCCTCCCTGTCGTTGATAATCTGCCAAACGATATTGCTGCCTATGGAACGGATATCCTTTGTACTATGCAGAAAAAACTCCGTTTGATGGGCCTGGGGACGATATAAAAGCAACCCTGCATCCGTGCCCAAGAAGAGATTACCATGAAGGTCTTTCTGCATCGACTTGAAAACATTGCCCGGCTGCAGGAGCAATTGACGCATCTGATGAAGACGGGGATCATAACTGTAAACGTAGTTTTCCATCCCCACCAAGAGGCGTTGCTCCCGATGATCCCAGTACAATGTATTGACGAAGGGATTGTTTCCTGGTACAGGGATCAAGGTTACCTTCCAAGTGGCAAGGTCAACCCTCCCTAATCCTGCTAAGGAACTAAAGTAAACGTGGTTTCCCGCCCCTTCAAAAGCGGTGATATCGGGGAAGGATTTCGGAAGCTTACATTTCCTCAGCTGCCGCGTTCGCAGGTGAAAGGCGTAGACCCCACTCACGTTCGTGCCGATCCATAGATACCCACCATACGCCTTCAGCATGGTTACGGAATGGACGGCATGCAGTTCGGGATAAGGGTCTTCCCTCTTTCCGGTTTTCAGGTTGAAGAACAAAAGCCCTCGGGTAAGTGATCCTAAGCAAAGGTATTGGTCACCAGCAGGACAGACTGCCCTCAACCCCCGATACGTCTTTACGCCCTCCAAAGGATGATGATGGAGGCTATAGCCATCATAACTGTACAGGCCATCACCAGTTGCCAGCCACATCATGCCCTTGGAATCCTGACAAATGCCCATCACGGGATAGGCAGAAGGAGGGACGCTGATATTCTTGAAAATGGGCTGTCGCAGGTTTACGGACGGGTCCCATACGGATGATGCCACGACCTGGCATGCCCACGCCATGACTCCTATGAGCCCGAAAAGGATCTTTCTCATGATCGAACCGCTCATCTCAAGGTCTCTCCCATGGCTTTGAGACGAGGCGTTCCGGGGTCATCCGGCAACTCGTTGAGAACACGTTGGAGGTGGTTGACCATCTGGGCGGCGGTCTTGTCGGTTTCCAATTTACCCGACTGGAACAGTTGGATGGCAGCATTGAGCCTGCGGAGCTTCTCATCCTGATGGCTTGCCTCGTATTCCGCTCTCAGGATCCGGCATTTCTCCGCAGCCTCGACGCCCTCGATGATCCGTTCAAAACGGATGCTGCTTCGCCCACCAGGATAGACCATGTAGGTGTCTCCTGCAGTGAACATCCGAAAACGGGTATCGTGCAAAGGGTCATCCGTCCAGTTCATCCATGCCCATCTCAGGAAACCGTTGAAGCCATTCGCAATGCAATAAATGGGAAGATAGGCACTCTCTGAAGGCATATTGTTCGAACAGACATTGGGCATGCTGTCCGGACAGGCGGTATATAAATTTTAAAGAAAGAAAATATTAGATG
>ULNB01015234.1_pt1 | contig 18296 bp, 20 predicted proteins | sample 1951811 | NCBI WGS metagenome assembly ULNB01 (sample SAMEA4835566, study PRJEB28245) | human gut metagenome | biome: gut microbiome; material: fecal sample | place: Denmark | collected 2008
ACTTTAGCCCCTTAAGAACCTTCGGCCCAGCGGACCGTCAACCCTCAAGCCCTATAGGGGCTTGTCCATATGGCGCCCTCCACAACCCTCAGCGGCATAGCCGCTGTCAAACTTAAGAACCCTCGGGGCGATAGCCCCGTCAAACTTTAGAACCTTCACACCCCAATCCCCCATTCCCCATTCCCCGCCAGTCCCATTTCCATTATAATAAAAAGACATCTTATTCCTGCGGAGGCTTTTCATGATAAAAAAATACACAGATTTGCTGCTGGCCGCCCTTTTGGCTCTGGCCACCGGGCTTTTTGTGCCTTTCTCCCCTGCCCTTCTTTGGGAAAGCATAAACTGGAATCTGCTGGGCATCCTGTTCTGTCTCATGACCATTACGACGGAAATCGGAAAATGGGGCATTCCCAGGGCTCTCTGCCTTCATTTTTTTGACGGAAAAGTCACGGTGCGGCAGCTGGCCCGTTTCTTTACCGGTGCCTGCTTCTTTTCATCCATGGTCATAACCAATGATATATCCCTTATTATCTTTGTTCCCTTTTCCATTTCCACTTTTATCGAAATCCATGAGCGGTCACTTCTGATTCCGCTGATTACGCTGGAAACCATAGCTGCCAACATGGGCAGCATGCTGACACCCATAGGAAATCCGCAGAATCTTTTCATCTATGAATACTTCCATCTGCCCCTGTCTGATTTTCTATCGACCACAGCGCCGGTGGTCTTCATCAGCGGCTTTTTTCTGTATCTGGCAGGACGGCTTTTCCCGAAAACTGTCATTTCTTCCCTGCCTTCCAGGGAAATGGAACTGCCAAGGAAGAAGTCCCTCTTTCTCCTTTTCCTTCTCCTCCTCTGTGTTCTTCATGTCCTTCGTCTGATTCCCCTGGCCCTCGTCATGGCGGTGGTGGTGCCGGCTATGATTTTCCTGGACCGGAAGGCCTTTTGGGAGGTGGATTACAAGCTGCTTCTCCTCTTTTCCCTTCTCTTCATGGCTGTCGGAAATCTGGGACGCCTGGACATCCTCAGCACCTGGGCCCGGCAGACCATAGGGGACCATGAGTTCTGGATATCCCTTCTCCTCTCCCAATTTATCAGCAATGTGCCGGCCACGGTCATGCTTTCTCCCTATACGGAAAACTGGGCGCCCCTTCTCCTGGGTGTGGATGTGGGCGGCCTGGGCACCCTCATTGCTTCCATGGCCAGCCTCATTTCCTTCAAAGCCTATACCCATATTCCTGCCGTCTCCAAAAAGGAGTACCTGGCCCTCTTTTCTCTATACAACCTGCTCCTTCTGGCGGTGCTCATCCTGTGGTATGTGATGGTGTATTAAGAAAGGGCAGAGGGACTTCCTTCGGGTTATGGCCTGCTGACCCGGGCCGGTTGTGGAAAAGGATTCTTGGGTTTAACGCCCCTGCCAGTCCGAGGATTCGGTCAGGCAGCAAAAGGAAAGCGCCTTTACGGGCAGGCCAGACCCCCGCTCTCCACTCCCCGGTTCCTATTCCCCAGTCCCACCAGCCCGCACCAAAAAACGCGATGCCATGGATTACCATGGCATCGCGTTTTTTTATTTTACATTCTTTGTGCCCTCGGCATTGACAGTGGTATCATCACCGATGTGCCACCGGGTATTGACCCGGACTCTTCCGTCAGCGTCTCCGTCACTGTTATAGCGGATTCTTCCGTCTCCGCTCATTTCCAGCATCGGTTTTCCTTCGGGAATCTTTTTTTCTTCCCTGTATCCCAGGGCTTCCAGCTCCCGGGCGTATTCCTTCTTCAGTTTCATCAGACTTTCATGATCTTTGTCCTTTTCGTTATGGTGCTCCAGCATATCCTTAATCACGCTGGCCAGTTCATAGCGGGTCATGCTGCCCCGGCTGAAGAAATCGGTGGTATAGGAAGGGGCTTTCCCTTCCCGGCACAGGGTTTCCACGGTCCTGTAGTCCCAGGACTTAGGGCTTACGGGATCAAAGGAATTCGGAGCGTACAGATTATAGGCAAAACCTGTGATAGACGCTGCCGCCAGCAGGGCGGTGAGGAAAATTGTTTTTTTCATATCAGTCACATATCTTTCCTTCAATCACCTTCAGCAGTTCCTCCCGGCCCTCACCGGTGAGAGAAGAGTAGGCAATGGGCGGGAAATCTCCCGGGAAATATTTTTCCAGAAGTTTTTTATTCTTCACCAGTTCATTCCGCTTCAGCTTGTCCCCTTTGGTCCCGATGATCTGGAGAGACGGGGCAATGGAACGGAGCCATTCATAGGCCTTCATGTCGATGGGAAGGCCGGGATGGCGGAGATCGATTAAAAGGCCGATCATCTGGAGACTGGGGGAATGTTCCAGGTAATCTGCAATGAAGGCAGACCAGCTGTCCTTGTTCTGCTGGCTTGTCTTGGCAAAGCCGTACCCCGGCAGGTCCACCAGGTACCAGTCCTGCCGCACTTCCTCTTCATTTTCCATCCTTCTGGACTGGATAGCATAGTAATTGATGGTTCTGGTCTTCCCCGGCTCCCGGCTGACAAAGGCCAGTTTCTTCCTGCCGCAGAGAGAATTGATGAGGGATGATTTTCCCACATTGGACCGTCCGATGAAGGCGATTTCCTTCTTTCCGTCGTTCACATACTGGCTGCGGTTCACTGCCGCCCGGACATAGGCGGAAGAAAATATATGAAATTCATCCATTTTTTTAATTTCTGACACAGGCTTGCCTCCTTACTGCCGGTTGTCCGGATTCACTGAAAGGAACTGCTGCATAATTTGCAGCACTCCCCCTGATAATGGCTTATTTCACCAGGGCATGATTCAGCACATCATCCACATTCTTCACATATACGAAATGGAGCTTATCTCTCACCGATGCAGGCAGTTCTTCCAGATCCCGCCTGTTCTTTTCAGGGAGAAGAATCTGCTTGATGCCAAACTGGTTGGCTGCCAGCACCTTTTCTTTGACGCCGCCGATGGGAAGGACTTCGCCGGTCAGTGTGATTTCACCGGTCATGGCCGTGTCGCCTCTCACTTTCCGTCCGGTGTAGGCAGAGGCCATGGCAGTAGCCATGGTAACACCGGCGGAAGGGCCGTCTTTAGGCACCGCTCCTTCGGGCAGATGGATATGGGTATCCAGGGTTTCGTAGAAATCATCCTTCAGGCCCAGCTGTTTGGCCCGGCTGCGGATGTAGGTATAGGCCGTTTCGGCGGATTCCTTCATTACATCGCCCAGCTGTCCTGTCAGAATCAGATTGCCCTTGCCTTTGATGGTGACCGCTTCCGTATCCAGCACTTCGCCGCCTGCCATGGTCCAGGCCAGACCGTTGACCCGTCCCACGGCATCGGGATGTTCTTCCGCCATGGGCATGAATTTCACAGGGCCCAGGTATTTTTCCAGGGTCTTCGCATTAAGAGATGGAAGGCTTTCATCCTGCAGCACCATCTTCTTGCCTACCTTGCGGCAGAGGGATCCAATGGTCCTTTCCAGTTCCCGGACGCCCGCCTCTCTGGTATAGCCTTCGATGACTCGGCGGATGAGGAGATCCGTGAAACGGATATCCTTTGCCTTGAGACCGTTTCTCTTCATCTGGCGGGGAATGAGGTACTGTTTGGCAATCTTCACCTTTTCCTCTTCCGTGTAGCCCGTGAGCTCGATGAGCTCCATGCGGTCAAGAAGGGCCGGCGGGATGGTGGATACCGTATTGGCGGTGGCCAGGAAGAATACCTTCGATAAATCAAAGGGAATATCGATATAATTGTCGTGGAAAGCCTTGTTCTGTTCCGGATCCAGGGCTTCCAGCAGGGCCGATGCCGGGTCGCCCCGGAAATCGGCACCTACCTTGTCGATTTCATCCAGCAGAATGAGGGGATTCTTCGTTTTGGCCTGGGCAATGGCTTCAATGAACCGTCCGGGCATGGCCCCGATATAGGTGCGGCGGTGACCGCGGATTTCCGCTTCATCGTGAATGCCGCCCAAGGAAATGCGGGCAAACTTCCGTCCCATGGCATTGGCAATGGACTGGGCCAGGGAGGTCTTGCCTACACCTGGAGGTCCTACGAAGCAGATAATGGGGGCCTTGGCATCCGGTGCCAGCACACGGACTGCCAGGTATTCCAGAATTCTTTCCTTGATTTTGGTGAGACCGTAATGGTCATGGTCCAGCAGTTTCTTGGCTTCCTTCAAATCCAGCTTGTCCTGGCTTTCTTTATTCCAGGGCAGGCTGAAAATCCAGTCCAGATAGTTTCTGGCCACTGCCGTTTCCGCCATCATAGGCGGCATGGCTGCCAGATGGTCAATGACTTTTCCGATTTTGGCCTTGAATTCCTGAGGGATGCCCGATTCTTTCAGCTTTTTCCGGTAGTCTTCGGCTTCCTGTTCCTGGCTTACCGTATCACCCAGACGGTCATGGATGGACTTGATTTTCTGACGCAGGTAATAGTCCTGCTGTTCCTTGTCCATTTTGGCCCGCACGTCACCGTTGATTTCCGCTTCCAGCCGGCCGATCTGGATTTCCTGGTCCAGCAGGTGGTGAACCAGGCGGAGCCTGTCCATCACATTCGTTTCTTCCAGTACGTCCTGGCGCTGCCGGGGCGTAAGGAGAAGCTGGGCAGAAAGGAAGTCCGCCGTTTCGCCGGGGTCCGTAATCTGCTTGAGCTGATCCATCTGTTCATCGGGAAGACCCTGTTTTGTGTTTCTGAGCCATTCGAAGAAGGATTTTAAAATAGTCCTTCTGTATGCTTCTGCCTTCAGTTCATCATCGGGCATGATTTCTTCCAGGTCATCCACCTGGGCCATGAGGCAGCGGCTGTCCTTTTCATAGGAAAGGATTTTCACCCGGGATACCCCTTCTGCCAGCACCCGCACCAGCCCGCCGGGGAGCTGGAGCATCTGGCTGATTTTCACCACTGTGCCTGTGAGATATACGTCATCTCCAGATGGGTCCCCCTGTCTTTCCAGGGCCGTTACGATGTAGCGGTCGCCCCTGCTGGCAAGGCGCACGGCATCGGCCGAATCTTTCCTGCCTATATCAAGGTTTACCGTCATTTTCGGGTAAACCACAATGTCCCTCAACGGTACCAGCGGCAGGGTGAGTCCATTGTTTTCTGTTTTTGTTTCACTCATATATAATTCCTCCATACTGGGGAAACTATGATGTCTGCACAGTTTCCCCAGTTTATTGTAACACATGGAAGAGCATGAATTCCTTATTTTATTAAGGAATTATCAATCCTTGATTTCTCTTTTGTAAATAGAAGGGAACCCATCGGCCGGGAAGGTCACAAAAGCCGGAGCTTGAGAGCTCCGGCTTGCAGGAAATGGGAAATTTCCCCTTTCCATAATCTGAAGAATAAAATCAGCTGTCTTTCCTTGTAAGGATCGGTTCGGAATGGTTCTTGACCACATCTTCCGTCACTGTGCACTTCACCACGTCTTTCATGCTGGGGATTTCGTACATGACATGCTGCATGATCTTTTCAATGATAGCGCGGAGTCCGCGGGCTCCCGTATTCCTTTCAATGGCCTGACGGGCAATGGCATGAATGGCGCCGTCTTCAAATTCCAGGTCCACATGATCCATGGCCAGCAGTTTCTGGTACTGACGGACCAGGGCATTCTTCGGTTCGGTAAGAATTTTCACAAGGGCCTCTTCATTCAGCGGATGGAGAGGAACGATGACAGGGAGACGACCGATAAATTCAGGAATGAGGCCGAATTTCAGAAGGTCTTCCGGCTGTACCTGCTGCAGAAGTTCCGCCATGTCCCGGTCATCCTTCTTTTCGATGTCTGCCCCGAATCCCATGACGCTCTTGGTAAGCCGGCGGTCAATGACCTTGTCAATGCCTGCAAAGGCACCGCCGCAGATGAAGAGGATGTTGGTGGTGTCGATCTGGATCATTTCCTGGTTCGGATGCTTCCTTCCGCCCTGGGGCGGTACGCTGGCTACCGTGCCTTCCAGAATTTTCAGGAGCGCCTGCTGCACCCCTTCGCCGGATACATCCCTGGTGATGGAGGGGTTTTCCGATTTTCTGGCAATCTTATCGATTTCATCGATATAGACAATGCCCCGTTCTGCCTTGTCGATATCGTAGTCAGCCGCCTGGATGAGGCGGAGGAGGATATTCTCCACATCTTCCCCTACATAGCCTGCTTCCGTAAGAGTGGTGGCATCGGAAATAGCAAAGGGCACGTCCAGGAACCGGGCCAGGGTCTGGGCCAGAAGGGTTTTGCCGCTGCCCGTGGGCCCCAGCATGATGATATTGGATTTCTGCAGTTCCACATCATCCTCTTCCCCTTCATGTTCAATGCGCTTATAGTGGTTGTACACAGCCACGGCCAGTGCCATTTTGGCATCGTCCTGCTCGATGACATACTGGTCCATGTATTTTTTGATTTCTTCCGGCGTAGGCAGTTTGAAATGGGGCGCTGCCTTTTTCTTGTCTGCCTTCAGCTCTTCCCGAAGGATATTGGAGCATACTTCGATGCATTCGTTGCAGATATAGACTCCAGGGCCGGCAATCAGTTTTTCCACTTCGTCCCCGGAGCGGCCGCAGAAGCTGCAGACCGGAGTTCCTTCATTTTTCCTGTTCAATGGAAGCCTCCTTTATTTGGCAGTCAGTTTATGCAAATCATTGCGGGTAAGAATCTGGTCAATGAGGCCATAGTTCTTCGCCATTTCAGCGGTCATGAAATTGTCCCTTTCCGTATCTCTGGCAATGGTTTCCAGGGGCTGTCCGCTGTGCTTGGAAAGGATGCCGTTCAGTTCTTCCCGGAGACGGAGGATTTCACGGGCATGGATTTCGATTTCCGTAGCCTGTCCCTGCACGCCGCCCAGAGGCTGGTGGATCATAATGTTGGAATGGGGCAGGGCATATCGCTTTCCTGCGGCGCCGGCAGTCAGAAGGACTGCTGCCATGCTGGCGCAGGAGCCGATGCAGATGGTCGATACATCTGGACGGATATACTGCATGGTGTCGTAAATAGCCAGTCCTGCGGTAACTACGCCGCCGGGGCTGTTGATGTAAAGGTGGATATCCTTGGACGGATCTTCTGCTTCCAGGAAGAGAAGCTGGGCAATGATGACATTGGCCATGTGGTCTTCGATCTGGCCGTCCAGGAAAATGATACGGTCTTTCAGAAGACGGGAGTAAATATCATAGGACCTTTCTCCCTGTGCTGTCTGTTCAACTACAATCGGTACATATGCCATAGTGATAACACCTTTCTTTCTCGGATACAGGCATCTCTGCCTGAAATTTTGTTTTTTCCATATGGTCGAAAGAGACGCCGGTTATCCCCGCGTCTCTTTTTCTAAACCATCAGTTTCCTGATATTACATTCCCATGGATTGGAAGCCGTGAAGGCCGATTATTTGGATTCTGCCTTACGGATGGTTTCAATGATTTCAGCTTTTTTAGCTTTGGATTCCAGAGCAATGCCTTTTTCAGCGGCATAAGCCTTCAGGTCTTTCACTGTCATGGATTCAAAGTCGTCTTTCTTTTCTTCCGCTTTCGGAGCTTCGGGAGCTTCTGCTGCCTTTTCTTCTGCTTTGGCTTCTTCCTTCTTGTCAGCTTCAGCCTTCTTGGCTGCGCCGTAGATGAAAGCAGCTGCTTTCTTGCGGAGTACGGAGTTTACCAGCATGCCTACGCGGCCTTCGTCTTTGATGATCTTCATGACATCGTTGGGGTCAGCATTGAACTGGTGAGCCATGCTGTAGATTTCCATGGACAGGTCTTCGTTGGTAACGGTGAGGTCTTCCTTTTCAGCAATGGTTTCCAGAACCAGTCCCTGACGTACCTGTTCAGCAGCTGTCTTTTCATAGTTCTTGCGGAGCTGTTCCATGGTCTGGCCGATGCTCTTCAGGTATTCGTCAAGAGTGGAGTTTCTGGATTCCACGTTCATTTTGATTTCGTTCACGATTTCATCGATATGCTGTTCCACCATTTCCTGGGGAATGTCTACCTTGGCATTGGCTACAGCCTGTTTTACGAGAGCTTCGTGGTAAGCTTCTTCAGCCTGCTGGAAAGCCTGCAGCTGCATCTGCTGTTTCACAGCAGCCTTCAGTTCATCCATGGTTTCAAACTGGCTGATGGATTTTGCGAATTCATCGTTCAGTTCAGGAAGCTGTTTGCGCTTTACGTCACTGATATGAACCTTAAATTCTGCTTCCTTGCCTTTCAGAGCATCTACGAAGTAGTCTTCCGGGAAAACGACCTTAACCGTTACATCGTCGCCGGCCTTATGTCCTTCCAGCTGTTCTTCAAAGCCGGGGATAAAGCTCTGAGAACCGATTTCCAGAGGATAAGTCTTGCCTTCGCCGCCTTCAAAGGGTTTTCCGTCAACGGTGCCTTTGAAATCGATAATAGCAAAGTCGCCTTTCTTCAGTTCTGTGCCTTCTTCTGCCTTTTCCAGTCTTGCGTTCTGTTCAGCAGCGCCTTTGAGCTGTGCCATCACCTGGTCATCAGTGATTTCGGGAGATGCTTTTTCAGCTTCCAGGCCTTTGTATTCGCCCAGTTCCACTTCCGGACGTTTTACGAAAGTAGCAGTGAAAGCGGCACCTTCTGCTTCGGAGAATTTGTCTTCTTTTACATCAGGGGTGGTGACGGGAATCAGTTTTTCCTGACGGAGTGCTGCGTCTACTGCTTCGTTGATGACAATGTCCTTGGCTTCTGCTTCAATGGCTTCTTTGCCGAAATGCATTTCCAGAATTTTGCGGTTTGCTTTGCCTTTACGGAATCCAGGGATTCTTACCTGGTTGGCAATGCGGGATACCGCTTTTTTGAATCCTTTCTGTACAACTTCAGCCGGCAGTTCGATGCCTACGGAAACCTTGTGCTGATCCAGTGCCTCTACTTTTACGTTCATAAAAAATATTCCTCCTTAAGTCGGCTTACCGACAAATGATACCTTTTTTGGTCTTTCAATGCACGATAAATCGCAAGTTATATTTTAGCATAAACTCCTAAAAAAAACAAATCTTTCGATAAAGATTCTGAAAATCCGCCGATTCCATGGATTTTCTGCCATTTGGAAAATCCTGCATCTCTTGTACACCAGCACCATGAAATCAGATTCTTTCCATCAATCCCTGCTTTCCCGGGGAATCATGGCGGCATATTTTTCTGCAATCCGGAAGAACAGGAGGGCACTCTGGGCACCGGTTTCCCCCTTCCGACGGGCCAGGTACAGGTCCGATGAAAGGGCCTCCTCCTGCAGGGTGCCCAGAATGAGCTCCCTGCTCTTTCGAAGCACCGTCATGGGCGCCACCGCTGCTCCCAGCCCCGCTTCTGCCCATTCCCTGCAGGTTCTGGCGTCATCGGACACGCAGTAAATATCGGGGCTGTATTTTTCCTTCCTGCATTCCTCCAGTATGATTTTTTCCCACCGCCGGTAGAGGATGAGGGGCACATCTCCCAAGTCCTTTAAATGAAGGGCTCCTTCCTGCCAGGAAGGGAAGGCCCTGCCGGAAAGACCGATTCCCATAGCAGTCCGTTCCAGGGGAATCAGATCCAGTCCATAGAGGGAAAAGGGGGAGCGCAGGAGGGATACATCGATTTTCCCCTTCCGGAGCTGCTCAAGGAGTTCATAGCTGTTCCCCTCATACACCTTAAACTGGATATGGGGGTAGCGCTTCCTGTATTCCCGAAGAAGACGGTATAGCTTTTCATGGCCGCCGGAGGATACCATGCCCAGGCGGAGGACCCCCTGGTGTCCTGTCTTCAGGGTGCCGATTTCCTCCCGGGCCGCCGTTTCCAGATCCAGCATTTCCACGGCATAGCGGTAGAGTCGGCTTCCCGCTTCCGTAGGCACCACCTGCCGGGCGCCCCGTTCAAAAAGAAGGGTGCCCAGCTCTTTTTCCAGAAGGTGCATCTGGCTGGACAGAGGCGGCTGGGAAATATGAAGTTTTCTGGCGGCGCCTGTAATGGTGCCCTCTTCTATAATGGTTTTAAAATATCTCAGCTGCCTCAGGTCCATCTATATCTTCTCCATATGGTTTTTAAGGAAATCAATATTTTTCATATGCCTTTATACCTGCTATGATACATGTATTCCACGCCGCAGGCAATACGGATTTTACATCTGATGACAATGTATCCGCTGATGGATCTTACACTCTGTTCAGGAAAGGAAGAGCGCCATGAAATTATTAGTACAGCTGTTTCTGATTTTTGCAAAAATGGGAGCCGTCACTTTCGGCGGCGGTTATGCCATGCTCCCCATACTGCAGCGGGAGGTGGTGGACAATCATCACTGGGCCACGGAAGAGGAGCTCATGGATTACTATGCCCTGGGGCAGGTGACGCCGGGCATGATTGCGGTAAACGTGGCCACCTTCATCGGCTTAAAGCTGAAAGGCTTCTGGGGCGGCATTTTTGCCACTCTCGGCGTCATTACGCCATCCATGATCATTATTACCACCATTGCCATGTTCCTCACCCGGTTTGAAGAAAATCCCTATGTGGTCCATGCCTTTACAGGCATCCGCGCCTGCGTGTGCGTACTCATCCTGGACGCCGTGCTGAAGCTGGGGAAGAAATCGGTGAAGGATAAAAGAACCCTTTTCATTTTCCTCTGCATCCTCTGTCTTTCTCTCTTTGCTCCTGTATCTCCCGTATTGTCCGTGATTGCTGCCGGCCTGGCCGGCTTCTTCCTCATGCCCTCGACGAAGAAAGAAAAGAAGGAAGGTGCTTCCCGATGATGTGGCTCCAGATGTTCTGGGAATTTTTCAAAGCCGGCCTCTTTGCCGTAGGCGGCGGCCTTGCTACGCTTCCCTTCCTTTATGATATATCTCAGCGCACCGGCTGGTTCACTGCTGAGGATATTGCCAACATGATTGCCATTTCTGAATCCACTCCCGGTCCCCTGGGCGTCAATATGGCTACCTACGCCGGTTTCGAGGCCCTGGGGATTCCCGGCGGCATCTACACCACCCTGTCGTTAACGGCCCCCGCCATCATTGTCATTTCCATGGTGTATTCCATCCTGAAAAAATTCAGGGAATCGGAAATCATGGGCCGCATTTTCTACGGGCTCCGCCCTGCTTCCACTGCCCTCATTGCTGCTGCCGGTCTGGGGGTAGCAAAGATTTCCCTCCTGAACCTTCCCCTCTTTGAGACGAGCGGCGCCCTGTCTGCCCTTTTCCGCTGGCCTTCCCTTATCCTGGCCCTTCTTATCTATGCAGGCCTTGTAAAATTCCGGCTTCACCCCATCATTTACATTGTCATCTCCGCCGCTGCCGGCGTGGTCCTGGGTCTTTAAAATACCTGTCCCTGCACACAAAAAAGGCTATGAAGAATGCTGCATTCTTCATAGCCTTTTCCAGTATCTTCCTAGGCCCGGAGGATGGATTTCAGAAAAGCCCTGGTGCGTTCGTTCTTCGGATGGTCGAAGACATCCTCACTGGTCCCTTCTTCCTCCACCTTTCCGTCTACCATGAAAAGAACACGGTCCGAAACGGATTTGGCAAAGGCCATTTCGTGGGTCACAATGGCCATGGTCATATTTTCATCAGCCAGCTGCTGAATGGTCTTCAAAACTTCTCCTGTCAGTTCCGGATCCAGCGCAGAGGTGGGTTCATCAAAGAGCATGATATCCGGATTCATAGCCAGTGCCCTGGCAATAGCCACACGCTGTTTCTGCCCGCCGGAAAGGCTGCCGGGATACATGTCCTTCTTATTCAAAAGGCCTACCTTGCGAAGAAGCTCTTCGGCCACCGGCTGGATTTCCTCTTTCTTCATGCCTTTCACATAGATCGGCGCTGCCATGATATTATCAAGCACCGTCATATGGGGAAACAGATTGAAGGACTGGAAGACCATGCCCATTTTACTTAATATTTTCTTCTGACTGTTCTCATCGGCATATACCATGGCCCCGTCCTTTTCCCGGGCCAGGTAATCTCCATCCACCATGATGGAGCCGCCCTGGATGGTTTCCAGGTGGATCAGGCAGCGCAGCAGGGTACTCTTACCGGCGCCGGAGGGACCGATAATGGAAAGGACTTCCCCTTTTTCCATAGACATGTTCACATTGTGAAGGATGGTCTGCTTTCCGAAATCCTTCCGGATATTTTTCATTTCAATAAAGCTCATTTCGCTACCTCATCATTCCTCATACACTGCATACCGTTTTTCCACATAAGCCAGGATTCTTGTCAGCACGGCGGTGCATACAAGGTAGAATACCGCTGCCACCAGGAAGGGAGTGGTGTCGAAATCCCGCTGTACAAAAGCGCGGGTCACGCGCATGAGGTCGTTCATGGCCAGGATGTATACCAGGGAGGTATCCTTCAGAAGGGTAATGGTTTCATTGCCCAGCGGAGGGATGACCCGTTTAATCACCTGGGGAAGGATAATGTGCCACATGGTCTGCCGATAGCTGAATCCCAGCACCTTGGCTCCTTCATACTGCCCCTTGCTGATAGACTGGATGCCGCCTCTGAAAATTTCTGCAAAATAGGCGGCATAGTTGGCCACAAAGGCAAGAATGGCTGCAGGGAAATCGCTGACCTGTACATGAAGCATGAGAGGCAGCCCGTAGTAAATGAACATGATCTGCAGCATGAGGGGCGTTCCCCGCATGACGTAAATGTATATGGCTGCCAGTTTTCTGAAAAGAGCCACGTGAGAAATACGGACCATGGCAAGAAGAATGCCGATAGGCAGAGCCAGCACGAAGGTGAGTACGAAGATTTTGGCTGAAACGCCCAGACCGGAAAACATGTTGGGCAGAATGTGAATGATATAATCCATCAGTAACTCCTTACAAAAATCAGGAGGCAGAAGGCCCCTTTGATGCATGTATGAATATCATACACTGCCTTCATTCATTTAACAAGACAGAGAAATAGAATTTTACAGAAAAAGAAATCACCGGAGGGAGGACCCGCTCCGGTGATACTTTGTTCCCACCTGACGGGCAGGAAAAGGAAATCTTATTTCAGTACTACATCCTTGCCGAACCATTTTTCGGAAATCTTGGCAGCTTCGCCGCTGGCAATGACCTTATCAATGCCCTGGTTCAGGAGATCCACCAGCGCCTGGTTATCCTTCTTGATGCCGATGGCGAAGGTATCCTTAGATACCTGATCCGGCAGTTCCCGGAAGGTATCAGGCTTCTTTGTCATGTAGTATTCATTCAGTACGGTATCGGAAAGCACGGCATCGCAGCGGCCGCTTTCCAGGTCCATAAAGCAGGCGGTCAGATCCGGATAAGCCTTGACTTCAGCAAAAGCCGCCTTCAGCTGAGGATCCCGGTTCAGTGCCGTTTCAGCAGTGGAAGCTTCCTGAATGGTAATCTTCTTGCCCTTGAGGTCAGCCATGCTCTGGACCGGAGAATCTTTCAGCACCACAAATTCCTGAATATTGTCCATGTAAGGTTTGGTGAAAGCCAGCTTTTTCTGCCGTTCCGGTGTCATGGTGAAACCATTCCAGATGCAGTCGATACGGCCGGAGTTCAGTTCCGTTTCCTTGGAAGCCCAGTCAATGGGTTTGAATTCGATGGGCACTCCGATTTCCTTGGAAATCGCTTCTGCCATATCAATATCAAAGCCTACGATTTTACCGCTGTCATCCCTGAATCCCATGGGAGCAAAGGTATCATCCATACCGGCTACAATCTTGGTGGGCTTTGCACCGGCAGCTGCCGATTTGGCAGCGCTTCCTGCCTTGTTATCCCCGCCGCAGCCTGCCAGAAGACCAGCGGCACCCAGTGCCAGAACCCCTGCAATAACCAATTTTTTCAGCTTCATAATCCTTACCTCTCTTTATTACTTTATTTCGTTAAAGAAATGCTATGACAATATATTAGCTGATTCGCCTGCCTTTGTCAAGCAGAAAATAAACCTTCCCTGTTCTGGTCTTTTTTACTATATTTTTACAGCCGTCCCGGCGTATCCTCTCCCTGCCCTGTGCTATAATAAAAAAGAAAGCTGAGGATAAAAACATGAATACACCTATCACTTTTAATCTGGCAATCGGAAGCCGGAAACCCCATTCCGGCACTCAGAAAATCTGCCCCTTCTGCCATCCGGAAAAACTGACCGGCATTATGGAGAAGAAAGGCGATATCATCTGGCTCATGAACAAATTTCCTGTCTTTGAGCACACCTGGCCTACGGTGATTGTGGAAACGTCAGACCACAACGGGGAGCTTTCCACCTATGAACCGGAAAAGCTCCATGAAGTCGTTTCCTTTGGCCTTTCCCACTGGCTGAAGCTGGAATCGGACAAACGGTTCAAGTCGGTCCTTTACTTCCGTAACTACGGTCCCGGATCCGGCGGCTCCCAGCGGCATCCCCATTCCCAGATTATCGGGCTGGAAAACTATGACTACCGGGATAACATTCTGGGAGAAAATTTCCTTGGCTCCCTGGTCCATGAAGATGAGGACTGCTATGCCACCATTTCCGATTATCCCCTGAGCTGCATGGGGGAACTGAATGTGACGCTGAAGAAAGACGCTTCGCCGGACCAGTTTGCCGACACCATTCAGACCCTGGCCCGCTTTGTGCTTCACGATTTCCCCCTGCCCTGCACCAGCTACAATATATTCTTTTATCATTACATGAAACATATCCATGCCAAAATATTCCCCCGCTACACAGCCAGCCCCCTGTACATGGGCTACCGCATCACCCATGTCATGGACAGAGACAGCAAAAAGCGGATGATGGAAACCCTGGCATCCCCCAAATACTTCGGAGACTAAGAATTAATGAAATTATACGCATTCAGCGATTTTCACCTGTCCGGCGATCCGCCTTCCAAACCCATGGATATCTTCGGCGCCCACTGGAAAAACCACAGGGAAAAAATTATAACCGCCTGGCTGGAAACCATTCATGAAGAAGATACGGTCATTATGGCAGGAGACCTGTCCTGGGCCATGAATATGGATGACGCCATTTCCGATTTAAAGATGCTTGGCCGCCTGCCGGGCCGAAAGATCGTAGTCCGCGGAAACCACGACTACTGGTGGGACACAGTGACTAAAATGACCCGCATGACCGATGGCATGCTGGAATTTCTCCATAACTCCGCCATCAGAACCGGTCAGGTAGCCCTGGCCGGCACCAGGGGCTGGATATCGGAAACTTCCCCCAAACTGACAGAAACAGACAAGCCCATCATTGCCAGAGAGGAAGGCCGTCTGGAGCGGTCTCTGGACCTGGCGGAAAAAACAGGAGCCTCCCGCATTATGGCAGTGCTCCATTATCCCCCCTTTGACGAGGCAAGAAATCCATCCCACATGATAGAGATCATGAAAGCCCATCATGTAACCGACTGCATTTACGGCCACATCCATGGAGCTGCCAATTTCACCAACCTGCCGGAAGAGCTCTGCGGCATCAAGCTTCACCTCACTTCGGCAGACTACCTGGATTTCAAGCCCCATTTCATCTGCAACCTGGAGGAAATTCATGCATAAACTGGCAGAAAGCCGCCTGCTGGCGGGATTCATATACGGCGACAGCCGTAATCAGGAATACATCTATCTTCCGGGAAGCGAGCTGGACGCTGCCTCTCCCATGCTGATTTATGAAATAGAAGGCCGCCTGAGCGATGTGACCATGGAAGAAGCCTTGGACATCATTGAAAAAAGGAGCCTAAAGCCTGCCGTCCATCCCCGGCTTGGAAAAAATACATTCCGCTAGAAATCAAAAACTTCGGACCCCTGAAGGAATCCGAAGTTTTTTCATGCACCAAAAAGCCTTTTAAAAAAGAGAAGCATCGGCAGCGGAAATACAGCAGCTCCCAGCCGCGTCAGTCGGCTCATGATACCGGGAAGAGACATTTCCCTGCCCCGCCGGTTATCTGAAAGCCCCTGACGCGCCACCTCTTTGGCTGTCAGCAGGCCAAGGGGATGAACAGCTGCCCCCGCCTTCTCCATAAACTCCGTATCGCCGATCCAGTAAGGGCAGAGCGCAGTAACCACAATCCCCCGGCCCTTCAGTTCCCTGTTGAGGGAGCGGCTGAAGGAGAGAAGAAAACTCTTCGACGCACTGTACACCGAAAGCCCCGGCAGAGGCACAAAGGAAGCCGCAGAGCACACATTGATAATACCAGAAGCCCCCTTCATATAAGGAAGACAGAGTCTGGTCAGCTTCATGGGCACCTCTGCGTCAAGTCTGACCATGTCCTCCATATCCTTCAAAGATTCCTCCTCAAAAGAAATGGCTGACCCCCGCCCTGCATTATTTACCAGAAGAGCAATGGCCGGCCTCTCCTCTTCCAGGAGTTTTTTCAATGATTCAAAGGAATCTTCTGCCAGAAGATCAAGAGAAAGGGCCCTCCCCTTCACAGGAAGCTCTCCGGCCAGTCTGTCCAGATTCTCCCTTCTCCTGGCAATCAGCCATATTTCATCGATGCCCCCAAGGCGGCCTGTTTCCAGCGCAAAAGCCCGGCCCAGCCCGGAAGAAGCGCCGGTAATGACAGCAATCCTTGCTCCCCTCATGGTTCCATCATCAGCACCGCCATGTGGCGCCCGGTCCTTCCCTTTTCCTTCCGATAGGAATAAAAGAAATCATTATCAGTCCAGGTAGAAATATGGCAGTCCTCGATATGATTCTCCAAAAGGCCCGCCTTCCTCATGAGATAGTGATTGGCCTCGGCCAGACCGAAAAGATATTTTTCATTTTTCTTCTCCCGGAAAAGAGAAGGCCATTCCTCCCTGCTGAAAAGAGGCCTCATCTCGTCTATAACCTCTTTTCCCACTTCAAAATCCATCAGGCCAATGGCCGGACCAATGGCGCCTAATATATCTTCCCTTCTGGAATGAAATCTCTCCACCATCAGTGATACCGTCTTCCCTGCAATATTTCCGGCAGTCCCCCGCCAGCCGCCATGGGAAAGGGCACAGACCTTTCGTACAGGATCATAGAAGAAAAGAGGCGTGCAGTCTGCATAATTCATGGTAAGCGGCACATCAGGAGAAGAAGTAATGAGTCCGTCCGTATCGGGAATAGCCGTATCCAGGGAAAAAGCGCCACGACCCCGGTCCTCTTCTGAAACCTCCTCGATATGAGTACCATGCACCTGCCGGCAGTTGATAAGCAGCCCTTCATCTAAGCCCAGAGCCCGGCAGTACCGCTTCCGGTTCTCCAGCACATCCTCTACCCGGTCCCCCACATGAAGCCCCATGTTCAAACTGGTAAAAGGAGGCCTGCTCACGCCGCCCTTTCTGCAGGACACCGCCGCCTTTAGCGGAAGCCCCTGAAAAATGGAAAATGTAAGAAATGAAATATATCCCTTATTCTGTACAGGCAATTTCATACCTCCTTCAAAACATCAAGAGAACCCCACAGCTTCAAAATCACCTCAGTCATATCCGATGGCATGGGGGCATAGAGCCGAAGAGGCGTCCCCTTTCGGGGCTGGCGGAAAGCAACAGACAAGGCATGAAGAGCCTGCCGTTTCATCAGATCCAGGGAGCCGCCGTATAAATCATCTCCCAGAAGAGGATGACCCAGTGATAAAAAATGGACCCGTATCTGGTGCGTACGTCCAGACCTCAAATGAATCAGAAGAAGACTGGCCTCATCAGAAGACGCAAGCACCCTGTACTCCGTAGCCGCCCATTTTCCATCAGGCCGTACCATCCATTCCACAATACTTCCGGGCTTCCGGCCGATAGGTTTTTCGATAACCCCTTCCGTGGGCTCCACCCGGCCCGAAACCAGCGCCACATACTGCCGGTAAATACAGTCATGACTCTTTGACAGCTCATACTGCCCCATGGCAGACTTCGCCACCACCACCAGCCCCGTGGTATTCCGGTCCAGCCTGTACACCGGATGAATCCCGGCATCCCTGTGATTTCTGTCAAAATAACCGGCCACTGCGTTCACCAGCGTATCATGGGTATTTCGGGACGTAGGATGGATAATCATGCCGGGTCTCTTATTTACTACCAGCACATCCTCATCCTCATACACAATGGAAAGAGGAATATCCGAAGGCACCACCTCATTCTCCTCACTCCAGGAAAGGATCACCTCGTCGCCCTCATGAAGAACAGTGCGGGCATTATGAACAGCCACTCCATTAATCAGTACCTTCCCATTCCACTTCACCCGCTTCCAAAGGGCAGAAGAAAACTCCCGCTTCCCCTTGATAAACCGCCGAAGCTCCTGCCCCTCATGGTCAGAAGCCACCTGATAGCGAACCTCCATCCCCGCCTCCTGTTCCTGTGTAATCATAGAAATAAAGATTGACTCCATTATACCCTGTGAAGAGAAGGATGTAAAAAGGGAAAGAGCTGCCTATGGACACACCTTCGGTGTGAGGGTTCTTAGGATTGACCGGCCTGACGGC
>ULNB01003755.1_pt1 | contig 18046 bp, 8 predicted proteins | sample 1951811 | NCBI WGS metagenome assembly ULNB01 (sample SAMEA4835566, study PRJEB28245) | human gut metagenome | biome: gut microbiome; material: fecal sample | place: Denmark | collected 2008
TCTTTGCCAGTTCGTCCTTCCCGCAGATCTATGAGGTTGGGACCAACGCCACACGTCCTAAGCTTTTCTCCGCCATTACCATGGAGGACCTATCCATCAACAAGGACGGGAATATCCTTTATCACGATAAAAAAGGATATGAGGATGAATTCCGCAAGCATCACACATCTCCCATCACCCGCGACATTTGGCTTGACCAAAAGGGAAAATTCACGAAAATAACCGATTTCACCGGAGAAGACCGCAACCCTGTTTGGGCATCTGACGGACGCTCGTTTTATTATCTGAGCGAGGAGGATGGGACCCTGAATGTCTATCATAGGAACATCGATGGAACCGGCAAAAAACAGCTCACCCACTTTCAAAAGAACCCTGTTCGGTTCCTCTCTGCTTCCGCCGACGGCACGCTCTGCTTCGGCTATGACGGCGAGATCTACACGCTCAGGGAAGGGCAGCAGCCTCAGAAGGTGACCGTTCGTGTCACAGCCGACCGCAATGACATTGATCTCGACCGGCAAATCCGCACCTCGGGCGCTACGGAGATTGCAGTTTCTCCCACTGGAAAGGAGATCGCCTTTATCTTACATGGGGACGTCTATGTTACCTCCAAAGACTACAAGACCACGAAACAGATTACAGACACACCGGAACAGGAACGTAATGTGGAGTTCTCTCCCGACGGCACGCAACTCGCTTACGCATCCGAGCGCAACGGTTTGTGGCAGATCTACATCTCTAAACCGAAGAATAGCAACGAGAAGAACTTCACTTACGCTACCGATCTGGTCGAGGAACAAGTAGTAAAATCGGACAAGACGTCCTTCCTCCCGAAATGGAGCCCAGACGGAAAGACCATCGCCTATTTGGAAGACCGTGGGACGATCAAGGCAATCGACGTGAAGAGTAAGGCTGTCAGGACGCTGATGGACGGACAATACATCTATTCATACAGCGATGGAGACGTGGATTTCTGCTGGAGTCCGGACAGTAGATGGTTGCTTTCTACCTACATGGGACATGGGGGATGGAACAACCAGGACATCGCTCTCGTGAATGCATCAGGGAACGGGGAGATTCATAACCTCACCCAAAGTGGCTATAACGACAGCAATGCAAAATGGGTGCTCAACGGAAAGGCCATGCTCTTCCAAAGCGATCGCGCCGGATACCGCAGCCATGGCAGTTGGGGATCGGAAGACGATGCGTATATCATGTTCTTCGACCTTGATGCCTATGAGCGGTTCCGCATGAGTAAGGAGGAAAGGGAACTTGCTGACGCAGCCGAGAAAGAGAAGAAGCAAAACGAGGAAAAGAGCGATGAAAAGGGCAAAAAAGGAAAGAAAGGCGGGAAGAAAGCTGCCAAGAAGGAACCGGCAATGAAACCGTTGACCTTCGACTTGGATAACTGCCGCGACCGCGTCATCCGGGTTACCGTCAACTCCTCACACATGGGAGACGCTGCCCTGAGCCCTTCTGGGGACACCTTATATTATCAAGCTTCCTTCGAAGGAGGATATGACCTGTGGAAACATGACTTAAAAGAGAACAAGACTGAGATCGTATTGAAGAACGCAGGTGCCGGGGAACTGCATGCTGACAAGGACTTCAAAAACTTATTCATGGTCTCTGGGGGGAATATCAAGGATATCGACCTGACCAAGAACAGTTCCAAGAATATAGATTTCGAGGCTCGCTTCAACTACAAGCCTTACCAGGAGCGGCAATATATGTTCGATCATATCTGGCAGCAGGTAAAGGATAAATTCTACGACCCTAAGCTGCACGGTGTCGACTGGGAAGGCTATCGCAAGACGTATGAGAAGTTCCTGCCCTTCATCAACAACAACTACGACTTCCGCGACATGCTGAGCGAGATGTTAGGCGAACTGAATGCCTCACATACAGGTGCCCGTTATTATCCCAATGGGGCGAAATTGCAGACTGCCTATCTGGGCGTATTCTTGGACAACGACTATGAAGGCAATGGACTGAAGATCGAAGAGGTCATCAAACGGAGTCCTTTGACCCAAAAGGAAACCGGCGTCACTGCTGGGTGTATCATCGAGAAAATCGATGGGCAGGAGATCGTTAAGGATGCGGATTACAACTATATGCTCGATGGAAAGGCCGGAAAACCGGTCCGACTCTCGATCTTCAATCCTCAGACCAAGAAGCATTTTGACGTGACCATCAAGGCAATCAGCCTTTATGCCCAGAACGAACTGCTGTACAAACGATGGGTAGACCATAATAAAGAGCTTGTCAAGAAACTGTCCAACGGTCGTATCGGCTATGTCCACGTGAAGGCAATGGATGCAGAGAGCTTCCATACGGTCTATAGTGAACTGCTCAATGAGGAGAACAGGCAGAAAGATGCCGTGATCGTTGACGAACGACATAATGGTGGCGGATGGCTGCACGACGACCTCTGCACCCTGCTCAGCGGTAAGGAATACCAGAAGTTCATCCCACACGGGAAATATATTGGGCGCGACCCGTTTAACAAATGGGTGAAACCTTCTTGTGTGCTGATCTGTGAAGATGACTACAGCAACGGGCATGGGTTCCCTTGGGTTTACAAAACCTTGGGAATCGGCAAGCTGATTGGTGCGCCAGTGGCTGGGACCATGACAGCAGTATGGTGGGAGACCCTCATCGACCGCAATATGATCTTTGGCATACCACAGGTGGGATGCCAGGGCATGGACGGTCAATTCGGAGAAAACAAGCAGTTGAACCCGGATATTGTCGTTTACAATACGCCTGAAGACTACCTGAATGGCAACGACAGGCAATTGGAAGCTGCCGTCAAGGAAATGATGAAATAACACATCCGCACATCCAGCATCCCTCCTCATCAGCGGCTTTTAAGGTGATGGGACAGGATGCCCAGCATAACAAAGCACTCGGGGGCGACCTTCACAGGCCACCCCCGAGTTATATAATGAATATCACAAAACTAATAATAGCTATTAAAAAACTACCAAACAAATTCAGGAGAATCGCCCGCAGGCTGCTGCGGATCAGGGTTCAGCGTCATGCCACCATTGTTATTCGTCTCCGTGAACGGGAATGTCCAGACCATCCAATTCGGGAGTTTGTCCGTATTCCAACGAGCATTTTCCAAATGATTGGTACCTGGATAGCTGCGGATAATCCCCTTGTTCAGGCGCTTGATATCATAGGTAGCAAAGCCCTCCCCCCAGAGTTCCACGCGGCGTTGCCACCACACCTCGTTCTGGAACTCTGATGTTGATGTATTATAATAGGCATCCTGATGCTGCCCATAGACAAACTCCGGATCACGGGTCTTTGCAAAAGCAGTGAGCAAAGCCGTCCCTCGGGCTAAGTCCTGCATGCCAGCAGCCTCTGCCTCGATCAATTTCATTTCCTCTACCCGCATCAAGGGCACGGACACGCACCATGCCTCGTACTTTGTTTCCGTCTTGCCTGCCAGGTTGCGGAACTTCAGGCACAGTCCACCTAATCCATAAGAAGCGTTCAGCACGCCACCGTCATAGATACGCGTGGCACGCTCCACGGAATCCGCATGCGTCGCCGTCGGGATATAGGCATATTCCATCAAGTCCTTGATGGCTTGTTCCTTGCTCTCTCCGTCCAACTTGAAGTCGACCCAACATTTCTTTCTGAAGTCAGTAGCGGGTATGGTTGTGTAAAGATGCTTGTCGATGACGTTCACGCCACCATAGTTCTGGGCATAGCCTCCACCAAATCCATTCTCCATGATCATCACGGATCCCCAGGAATCATCGCCATCATTGGAAACGATATTGGGATCCGTATCCTTGAACCTTGTAGCGAACATCCAAGAGCCATTGGGCGTATTGAAGCCGTCCCGATGACTCAGGAACTCCTCCTGCGTCATGATCGTGTAACCCTCTTGGGCGAGCTTGGCGTACTTCTCCGCATTTGCCCAGTCCTGTTTCTCTAAGTAGAGGCGGGCTTTCAGTCCATAGACAACGCTTACATCGGGCGTGTACTTATCCGAGCGATGGTAATCGGAAAGGCATTTCTCGGCAGCATCCAAGTCCTGGAGGATGAACGTGAACGCCTCTTCCCATGTCATCCGTTGCTGATTGCTGGCTTCCTCCACCGTCCGGGTCTCATCCGCCTTGATGGTCGTTAAGGCATTATGGTCCTCGGAATAAGGTTTGGCTGCATACATCCGGCAGAGATCGAGGTAGAACATCGCCCGCATGGCATAGGCAATGCCCACCCCATGCTTGTGCGCAGCATCGGGCTCAGCGTAATTAGTAGCGCCTCCACTGCGCAAGACGACATTGCAATCGTTGATCCAGCCATAGTAATAGGTATATGGCAACTGAGACACAGCATAGCCAGAAGAGAGATAGCGCACTTCCTGATACCATGTACTATACCAGTTATTGGAACCAGCGGGAATGATATCCTGCCCCTCTACGTCACGGGTGAGGAACATCGACGGATAACCGTAATCATATACCCAGTTGGAACCTGGTCTATAGGAGCGCTTCCCCGTAATATTATCGGTGAGGTTTGCCACCAAATTGTCAAAGGCACCCGGCGCATTGGTCAACTGTTCCAAAGAGGGGGCTCCATTCTGTGGAGTATATTCCTCTATGCAACCTGTCAAGGTGACCACACCTAAGGCTGCGATGATCAATGAAATAATATGCTTCTTCATAAGTCGATACGTATTAAATTAGAAAGATAACTGGATTCCGCCCATAATCGTGCGGACTGGAGCGTAAGAGTTCACGCCTGTAGCGGTAGTACCCTGGAAGCTAAACCGCGGGTCAAGTCCCTTGCGAGTCGACCAGAAACAGATGTTCTCGCCTTGCACGTACACGCGTACATTGCTCAGCAACGCCTTGTGCACCCACTGTTTGGGCAGGGTATATCCCAAGGTAAACGACTGGAAGTTCAGGTACCTCGCACTGACTAAGAACCGAGTGCTCTCGTTGACCGTCATCTGGTCGCCATATTGGTAACGTGGGATGTCGGTAGCGGTATGGTCAGGAGTCCATGATTTCAGCACGTCCTTATGCATGGCTCTACCCGTAGCCTTAGTGGAGACAGGATTCATCAGGGAGGCATAGCCATAGTCATAGATCTTTCCGCCCAGCTGATAGTCAAAGGTTGCAGTCAGGTCGAAGCCATAGAAAGACAGCGTTGTCGAGAAACCGCCGTTCGCCCATGGCAACATGTTATGCAAGTAATAAGTAGCCTGGCTCCAGTCGGTCGTGGTATAGGAGTGCTTCTTACCGGGTTGGTCGCCAGAACTCTGCGTGGCATGGTCGCCGCCATACTTCTGGAACAGATCCTCATCTACCCACCACAGCGACTCACCGTTCTCGTTGACGCCTGCATAATCAGGTAGCATCGCGCAATAGCGTTGCTCTCCGTCTGCATACCACATACTCACGTTGAACCCTGCGTTGACATCCGCCATGGAGAAGCCTCCATAGTTTTTCGTCTTCTGGGGCGCGAGTTTGAGGATCTTGGCATTATTATGCGCGATATTGGCGGTCACACTCCATACGATATCCTTGGTTCGGATGATATCCCCGCTCAGCATGAGCTCCACGCCTCGGTTGCGGGTGTCACCGATATTGCCATAATAGCCGCGCACACCCATGCTCTCCGGCACGTTCAACCAGAAGAGCATGTCCGTCGTCTTCTTGTTATACCAGTTGAACTCACCATTCAGGCGGTTGCCGAACAAGGCAAACTCCAATCCGATATTGAAGTTGGTGGTCGTCTCCCAACTAATTTCCTCATTGCCAATCTGCGAGAAGGAAGGCAGCATGCTGCTCTTGCCCTTGCTCAGGGAGTACCGCTCCAAGTACTCGAAGTCGGGAATGCCATCATTGCCCTGCTGTCCTATGGACACTTTCAGCTTCAGGTTGTCCACCCAAGAGGCACCGAGGTTCTTGAAGAAGTTCTCCTTCGAGAGGATCCAAGCCCCACCTACGCTCCAGAAATCTCCCCAGCGATGGCTCTTGGCAAAGCGACTGGAGGCATCGCGACGGTAGGAAGCCTGGGCGAAATAGCGTTGGTCATAGTTGTAGAGCACGTTGCCGAAATAGCCTTCCACATCATAGTTCGTGGCATAGGAGTAACTGTCATAGCGGTCGGAGAAGGCATTAATCTCCTGGATGTCCGGCGAGAAGCCTCCGCGCGCCAGTGCCTCCAAGTAGCCAAGATGCTGCTTGTACCACTCGTGGCCTACCATTGCCTGAACATCATGCATGCCAAAGTCCTTGTGGAAGTTCAGCATCTGCACGTAGTTATGGCGATAGCTCACGCTGTTTGCCTTATCAATATTGCCATTCTCTGGTTTGGAATTGCCCACGTAAGGATTCCCGTAATAGCTATAGCGGTATAAGTGGACGTTGACGGAATTGTTGCTGGTGAACTTCAGCCAAGGTGCCAGGGTGACGTCGAAATTCAACTGCCCTTGGAACTGGTCGATCACATAATGGTCGTCGTTATAGATATTGCTGCCAATCGGGTTCGATGTGGATGAGAAAGGACGTACCAGACCGGGATAGCCATCGTACATCACGGAGTTGACACCATAGTCGTACATCTTGTGCCCATACTGGTCGGTCTCGATCTGCGGTTTCCCGCTCGCGTCAAGGGTGCGCACGAAGAGCGGATAGATCGGCGCGATGTACTGGGTAACGTATCCCATGTTGGAATAGCTGGTACTGGTATTGCTCAGGTTCGGGTTCGACTCCGTATTCGAGTGCACATATCCCGCATTGGCATAGGTGCGCAACCAACTGAACGCCTGGTAGTCTGCCTTGAAGCGGGCGGTGACGCGCTCGTATGCCGACTTGACGACAACGCCTTTCTCTTTCAGGTATCCGAAACTGGTATAGTAGTTGAGCTTCTGGCTGGTTCCATTCACGCTCACGTTATACTCCTGGCGGAAGCCATGGCGATAGGCGGCATCTTTCCAGTCATCCGGCACAATATAATAGGTCTTCCCGTTAGCTGCAGTATAGGTATTGCCCAATACGGCCTGGGGATTGATCTTGCCATCCATGCCGATCAGCCCCTGCCCGTCTGGTACCTTGAAGGGATTATACTGCAATCCGTAAGTAGGACTGCTGATCATCCTGGCGTTCACCCATTGGTTCGCATCCGTTTCACTTAGCCCTTTCTTGTAATGGGCATAGTTATAGAGCATGCCATAATAAGTCTCCATATACTGTGCCGGGTCGTTGATCATGTCATAATCCTGCACGCATCGGCTCGTGCCACCCCATTTTGCATCGACGGACACGCGTGGTCCCTTGTCGCCTCCATTCTTGGTAGTGATCAGGATGACACCATTCGCGCCACGCGCGCCATAGAGTGCAGCAGAGGAAGCGTCCTTCAACACGGTAACGCTTTCGATATCACCTTGCGGGATGTTGCTCAACGAAGAGGTGTAGGGAGCACCATCGACGATGATCAGCGGACTGGTAGAGGCACTGATGGAGCCGATACCACGGATATGGATCGCTCCCTGACTAGCTCCCGGGGCCCCACTCGACCCCGTAATCTGCAAGCCAGGCACAGTGCCGACCAACGCATCCGCCACGTTCGTGGCTATTTTCTTATTCAGGTCTTTCGTATCCACCACGGCAGCAGAGCCTGTGAACGAGCTACGCGTTTGCTTGCCGAATGCAACAACCATCACCTCGTCCAAGGTCTTGTTCTCGGGCGAGAGCAGGATCTTCATGTTGCTGCTTGCTTTGAGAGTTTGAGGCTTCATGCCGATGTAGCTCACATGAATCTTTGAGCCATCGGGAACGACAAGAGAGAAATGACCGTTTATGTCGGTCACGGTACCCGTATTGGTACCCACTACCTTAATAGCGGCACCGATGACGGGTTCCCCATCTTCAGCAGAGGCTACGGTTCCACTAACCTTCGTCTGCGCCATCACTCCTCCCACGAACAGGAAGAAGCATGCCAATAGCATCATCAGTCTTTTTTCCATAAGTTCTCTTCGGTTATGAGTTAATAAATAAAGGTTAATAAATCATCTTGTTTCTGTTGATTACCCTGATCTTTCCCAAAGAAAAGGAGAAACAGACATCACCTTCTCGGCTACGCCCCACTCCCTCATGGAAACCTAGAATCCATTACCGCCTATTGAAAGATATATATATCAATGCCGCAAATATAAAGTTTATTTTTGAAACGAACAAGTTTTTTAAGATTAAAATACGTTTTTCTTTCATTTTTCTCTCATTTTCCGCCCTTTCAAGGGTGAGAAAGGGGATATAAACATGCAAAAAGGCGTGCCATCTTTTCGTTTGGCACGCCTTTTCTCAAGAGGAATGACGATGGGTCAGAGCTGGAAATGGATGTCTCCCCCTCCCTCAGGCTGGGAGTAATAGAGGAAGCTCGGAGTGTCCGTGAGCAGGTTGATATTGTCTTTGTCCAAGAAGGCGGAGAGGACTTTCACTTGCAACATGATCACGTTCGACGTGCGATCATAGGCAAGGAAGCTGTCCTGACTGTTCGTGACAAAGCGCAAGGTCAGCGTGCGGGTCTTCCCATTGACTTCCACAGGATAGCTCACATCTTCTATATTGGCATAGTACAGGGCGGGATTTGACCGGAAGAGTTGCAGGTTACCGGTCAGCGACCGGTTCGCCAATAGCTTGATCTGCTCTTTCAGGTTGTCATCGCGCAGTTTCCCCGCGATCCACCCGAGGTTGAACGAGGCGATTTGTACCTTGTCTTGCGAAATGGTCCACGTGGCGGTGAGGGTATCGTTCTTGGCTGCCGTATCATTATAGTAGATCATCGAGCCCTGATAGGTGCCACTGATATTGGGAGTGGCATTCTCATCATCGGTGCTGTCGTTGCAAGCTGTCAGCCCTACAGCTGCGAGGGCGAAGGACAGCCAGCATAAGAGATACTTCATCTTCTTCATGTCTATTTCAATATTTTACGGGTATTTTTTCCATCGGTCACGATCAACAGTCCCTTGGCTGGCACGTCCTGGATGCGGAAGGAAGCAGCAGGGGAAGCATATACCTTCCTGCCCATGGCATCATAGACAGTGATAACGCCCGTCGTGGAGGATGATGCGGTGACCGGTGAGATGGCGGTCGTCCACAGGTCGGATGTCTCTGCGGTGACCGTGATATGGTTGTCTGCATCTACGGCCATCAGATAAGAGGAGGATACTCCCGGATTATTCACATTGTCATTGCGTACCAACTGCCAACTGCTTTCCTGATCGGACTTGGAAACCAAGAAGACGCGATAGGTCACGCCTGGTGTTTTCATCCAAGCGGACTGGAAGGAACCGTCCTTCGTGTAGGTCAGTCCGTCTTTATATTCTTGCAGGCTGAAGCTTTTCGCATTGACAATGGTAGAGTCTCCCGTCGCCATATTCACGATTGCCATGCCGATCAGGCCATTGAATTGTGTCGTTCCGATATTGACGAATTTTCCGGAGAGTGTGATTCGGGTACTGGTATTGCTCATTGTCAGATTGGAAGAGCCGATCTGAGAATGGTATTCATTGCCGATTTTCTCCGATGTAAGGCCCACAATCATCCCTTGTTGCAAGGAGAAGGCATAGTTTGCAGGGTTGAGCTTGGCGATGTCGAAGTAACCGTCTTCTGACCCGTTCCATCCCCAGTTGATGTGCACCAACCCATCGCTATTATATCCGTCAAGGACAAAGGCATGGCCTCCATTGGTCGCATCCACACCTGTGTAGAGGATGGGGCGCTGGGCATCGATCTCCTGATAGACCATTTTCATCCATGCTTCCTCCGAGTAATAGTCGCGGTTGTAGAGTTGCGCATCCTGATAACCGAAGTAGTTATGGAAGGCCTTGCAAGCTTCTACGTCAAAAGCGCCACTGCCCGAGGCGGTATATTGCATGTTGATGGCTGCGCCACAATGCCACATCAGGGTAGCCACTGCCGCTGCTTGCGCATCGGTATAGCTCTTGGAGTAGTTGTCGATCATGTCGCCCCAGTCGTAGGTTGTCTGGCTGAAATCTGCCTTATAGATGTCACCGTTGAAGGAATACTGGTTGGAACCCGTTCCCTTTGTAGGGTATTTCCAATGGTACATGATCTGTGCCATGGCGGTAGCCTGGCAACCCGTAGGATAATGACCGGATCCCATGCCAGGGCAGTCATTATTAAAAGGTGAGCCTTGTCCCCAAGTAGAGGTAACCATCGGCTCCACCGACTTTCCGTTCTCCGGCTTAACGACACGCTTCAGCGTGGCATTGCCCGTTGCTTTCTCTGCTTGCAAGACCTTTGTCATGGCGTTCAGCCACCAGTTAAACTGTGGGTTATCCGTCGATGAGTATACCTGAAGGGAGTAGCCGAGCACGGCGTCCGTGCCATCGTCGTTGCTGATCACCACGAAGCCTGCTTGCTTCGATCCCATCACGGTGAGCATGTCGTTCTGGGTCAGTGGCTCGATCTGCAACCGAGTAGCCTTGTCCAGTCCCTTAGCCTGGCTCACCTTCGAGGAGAGCACGGAGGCGGCGATCTGCCTCATTTCCTGCAAGCTGCGTTCAGCGGCATTCACGCCATAGGCACCAAACGCGCATAGTAATAAGAGTATAACCTTTTTCATCTTCTATAAAAAATAAAAGCCATATCCCCTCTCGATTGAAAGAGAGGAAATATGGCTAACTTTACTATTATCTAATTATTCATCCGGAAGGGTGATGGACCAGTCATCATACCAGCCTGGTTGGAGCTGACCATTATCTACGTAACAACCATATCCCTTCATGGTAATTACATTGTCCTCTTGCGCGATGGAAAGGCAATAGTGATAAACTTTACCAACATCTGGATCTGTATAGCCTGAATAGGTCGTTGCGAAAGAGCCGCCTTTTTTCATAGAAGGATCTACGAGAATCTCATAGTCTCTTTCTCCAGCTTCGTCAAGGCCAGAAGCTTTTACAACAGAATGGAATGGACTATAGAGTTTGTAAAGCCCTGGCTTCTCCTTGGCTCGTGCAATCACGATGGGCGCATTTTCCGGGCCGAATAACGAATTAGAGAATAATCCCTTGTCCTTATACTTCACCCAAGTATAATCGCGGGTGATGGAGAGTTTCAAGCTGTCCACGCCATACTGATAGGCGTTTTCAGGTGCCAGGGCAATGCAAACGTACTCAGAGGTACCTGTCTCCATGTCGAAAGTCACGTCCACGCTCTTGGTTCCCTCACCGGCAGCAAAGGAAATGGTGGAAGGAACTTTGAACTTGCTGTTGTCTGCGCTCAGGGCGATCGTTGCTGCCTGTGTGGAATCAGGACGACCCACCTTAATGGTCAGCTTCTGTTCCATGTCTGGAGTATAGGTGTAAGAGGATGCGCCATCCGCTGTGTTCAGGAAAGCCTGGCTGGAAGTAGCGTCCTTCACTGCCGGATCATAGCTATAGTCATCGGTACAGGACATAAGCCCAGTAGCCACGACCATGGCGAGAAAAGCAAAATGAAATATCTTTTTCATATTTTCTTCTTCTTTTGATGTGAATTATTTGCCTGTCCAAGGTGTATAAGTATCTGATGGATCAGGGTTGTTATACTCGGTGACGGCCTTGTTGTTATTGCCCTCTGTCTGAACAATACAGTAGTTCATCCAAGCCGGGCGGCCATTGGTATTGAAACGCTGCACGTCGCGCCAGTTGGTGTCTGCATAGCCACGGGTCACAGAATAGTTGAGGCGCTTGATGTCAAAGAACGTCTGACCTTCGCCGAAGAGCTCCACACGCTTCTGGAAGACGATCTCCTCCACGATGTCTGCCTGTGAGGTTGCCTTGCAGGTATAGTTAGGATTGCGATAGCTCTTCATGAACGACTCCACGAGCTGCTTGCCTCGATTGGCATCCTGGTGGGCAGCAGCCTCAGCCTCAATGAAGTACATCTCCTCCACGCGCATGATCGGGTAGGCGGTAGCGGCACCTGTCTCTGGACTGTCGCCATAGCCTTCACCTGGACGGAACTTCAGTGAAGCATAGGCTGGGTACTGTGAGGCATTCGCAGCGGTTACGTAAAGGTTCTTGCCATAGAGTGCAGACCCTTCTGGTGCCTGGAACCAGAGTTTGCGCCAGTCGTTGTTGCTGATGCGGTCGTACATGTTCTTGTCAATCTCATTGAAGGTTCCGGTACCCAGTCCACAGTAGCCAAAGGTTGTCTCATCGCTGACGAAAGAGGTCCAGTTGACGATACCTGTCTGGACGGATTCGTTTTCAGAAGTCTGCTGTGCGCCCCACATCCATGGGTCGACAACGTTGAAACCGGTCTTGGTGTTCAGGGCTTGTGTCTCTGTCATCGGTGAGAGATGCGACTCATTGATGGCCAAGCGGGCATATTTCTCTGCATTGGCATAGTCCTCGTTCCACATATAGAGGCGTGCCTTCAGTCCATAGACGCAAGCTAAGTCGGGCAATGTTTTGCCGTTCGTATTGGTCAGGTGGACGATATATTTCTCTGCATTGTCCAAGTCACCAAGGATGAAAGCGGCCATGGTCTTATGGTCTACGCGTGGGTTAACACGTGCGCTGTCCTGGCTCATGCCCGCCTTGATGATAGGAACGGTGAGCCCGGTCACGTCATGGCCATAGCTATTGGTTGCGCTGGTCTTGTCGTTGGGAAGGAACTCAAAGCAGCGCGCCATGTCCAGATACAGCATCGCGCGGAAAGCATAGCCTGCGCCTAAGTAGCCCAACTGGGTGTCCGTGGCATTGTCTGCATTCACACCAGAGATCATATTGTTAGCTGTGTTGACGAAACCGTAGTAAAAGTTCCAGATAAACTGTGGATAAATATACTTGTCACCCTGGTATTTGTTCAGTCCCCAATTCTCGAACTGGTTATAGCTGGATGATGATTTCAGCAAGTCACCGGTTTGTACGTCGCGGATGTGCATGAGGGCTCCATAGCCAAAGGACCAGTGACGGTCAGTGTCCCAAACCTTGTTGAAATAAGCCGGCATGGCGCTCAGCAAGGCCTCGGCTGCTGAAGAAGACTGCTGAACCTGGTCCTGCGTCGCATATTGCGTGGGCTCCGTCTCATCAATACAGCCAGTGAGCGAGGTCAGTGACAAGGTCAACAAACCTGCTACATATATATAATGATTGATTTTTTTCATAAACTTGTTCCTTTTAAACGTTTAGAAGTTAACCGTAATACCGCCAGAAATGGTGCGAACGGCTGAATAGTAGGCACTGGTTGAGCCACCGCTGATCGACTGGCGAGGATCCAGGCCTTGGCGCTTCGACCATACCCAGACATTGTCAGCCACGCCATAGATGCGGATGCTGTTGATGCCCAAGCCACGAGTCCAGCTCGATGGCAACGTATAGCCTAACGTGATGTTCTGAAGACTCAGGTAAGAGGCACTGGTCAGGAAGCGGTCGGATCCCGCAGCGGTATAGCTGTCGCCGTACTGGATACGAGGAATGTTGCTGGTCGTGTTCGTTGTCGTCCAGGCATTCAGCAGGTCGGTGTGCATGCCATAGCCGGCATCATTGCCACTCATCAATCCTGCATACGTACCGTCGTACACCTTGCCACCCAACTGATAGGTGAAGTCGATGGAGAAGTCGATACCTTTCCAGTTGACGCTCGTGCCGAAACCGCCATAGACGTCTGGCATCACGTCACCAATGTTATAGGTATCTGCACTACTGTAGTTTGAAGTTGTCTCCAGTCCGTCCACTACATTATGACCATTCGCATCCTGGAGGATGTTGCCTTGCTCGTCTTTCTTGTAAGTGGTCTTATACCACAGTGACTCTCCTGTCTGTGGATCTACGCCTGCATACTTCTTAGTATAGTAGGAATAGATGGAGGATCCCTGTGTGTAGAAATAGCTGGAAGAGGAGTAACCGTCCTGGTTCTCATAGTCGAGGTGCTGGGTACGGCGCTCTGCCGGCAACTTGGTAATCTCATTGTGATTGGAGGTCAGATTGGCATTCACCGTCCAGGTCAGGTCCTTCGTACGGATGATGTCTCCGTGGATGTCGATCTCGACACCGTCATTGAGCACGTTGCCGACGTTGCTGTAATAGCCTGTATAACCGAAGGAAGCCGGGAGCGGGAACCACATCAGCATGTCGCGGGTCTTGTTGCCATAGTACTCGATGCTACCATAGAGGCGATGACCGAAGAGGGAGAAGTCAGCACCGATATTGAACTTGGCGTTCTTTTCCCATGTAATCTCCTCATTGCCCAATGCACGGGGTACAAGTGATACCTGGTCGTTGCTGTTGGTAATGTCATAGGTGGTGATATAGCGATAGGAACCAATCTGGTCGTTACCGTTCTCACCATAAGAGGCCTTGAGCTTCAGCTCATCCACCCAAGAGACATTGAACCATTTCTCTTTGTTGATCATCCAGCCTAAGCCTAAAGCCCAGAAGGAACCCCAGCGGTGCTTGGGTGCGAAGTTGGAAGAAGCCTCACGTGTATAGGAGCCTGACACGAAGTAGGTCCCGTCGAAGTCGTAGTTCACACGACCTAAGTAACGCTCATCGTTATAGTCTGTCGTATAAGAGTCGGAAGAGCCTTTGACAACAGCGCCAGACAGTTCTTTATTGAAGACAGAGAACTGGTTGCTCTTGTCGGCGTAAAGCAGATAGCCGCGTGTGCGGTAATACTCATGACCGAACGTAGCAGCAATGTTGTGTTTGCCGTAGGTTTGGGTCCAGTCGAGCAACTGTTGGTAGTTGTAAGCCCAAGTACGGTTGTGCTGCTTGGATACTACGCCGTTTGACGACTTGTATTGCCCGAAGAACGGGTTGGTGGTCACCGTGGAGCGGTATTCGTTCAAGTAAACGCTGTTGATGGAGGTCACTTTGAAGCCATAGGGCAGGCGTACCTCGATCGTGCCCACGCCGTTGACGGAGTTGCCTTCGCGGTTACGGGTATCCAACTGGTTGGACGACAAGGGGTTCGTCTGTGTCATGTAAGGACGGCTCAGACCATATCCTACCTCCTGAGTCATGTCACCATAGTCGTACATGTTCAGGCGGGAGTTGTTGTCATAGATGATGTTCTTGTTGCCGTCGCGGATATACAGCGGATAGATAGGAGCCATATAAGTCATGGCAAAGGCATTGCCGGAACTTACAGTAGAACCGTCATCACCTAAGTAATCCTGGTTATAGTGGACATAGTTGGCGTTACCACCGATCTTCAACCAAGGCTTCAGCTGGTAGTCGGCTTTCATACGACCGGTGAAGCGCTTGTAGTTAGAGCCCACGGAGATACCCTCGTTGTCCAAGTAGTTGCCGGACATATAGAAGGTAGAACGGTCGGTAGAGCCATTGGCACTCACCGTATATTCCTGGCGGAGCGCATTGTTGTAGATGGCATCGTCCCACTTGTCGGGAGTCAGGTAATAAGTAGCGCCATTGCGGGTCATGAACCGGCCCAAGGTAGCATAGGGGTTCAGCTTGCCGTTCTTGCCGATGAGCGTCTGGCCTTCGGGCACCGTGTACACGCCATAGTGCAAGCTGAAATCGTTCTGGCTGCTGGGATCCACCATGTTCGCGTTCGCGAATTTCCATGCCTCATCCGCAGAGAGTCCCTGCTTGTTCATTCCGTAGTTGTACAGTCCCTGGTACCACATCTCGTAATACTTGGCAGGACTGGTGATCACGTTATAGGAAGGAACACCACGAGAGTTGGAACCCCACTTGGCATCAACGGTGATGCGGGTAGCCTGTCCGCGCTTGCCGCTCTTGGTCGTGATCAAGACCACGCCGTTACCACCACGGGCACCATAGAGGGCGGTGGAAGCCGCGTCCTTCAGGACGGTCAGCGTCTCCACGTCGGCAGGGTTGATATTGTTCAAGGAACCATCGTATGGGGAACCATCAACGACAATTAACGGGTCTTTCCCGGCGTTGATGGAGTTAATACCACGGACGCGGATGGTCGGCGTGCTGCCGGGCATACCGGATGCAGTGTTGATCTGGATACCAGCTGCCTTACCTTTCAAGGCATCAACAGCGTTGGTCACCTGCACCTTCTCGATGTCCTTCGCGTCAACGACTGCGGCGGAACCCGTGAAGGTAGACTTTTTCTGCGTACCATAAGCCACGACCATCACCTCATCCAGCGTCTTGTTATCAGCTGAAAGCACGATTCTCATATTGGGAGTTGCCTTGAGCGTCTGCGTCTGCATGCCGATGTAGCTCACCGTGAGCTTTGAACCTGCGGGCACATTCAGCGTAAAGCGACCGTCTGTGTCGGTCAACGTGCCCGTGCTTGTACCTACCACCTTGATGGCTGCACCGATCACCGGCTCCCCATCCTCAGCAGAGGTTACGGTACCACTAACCTTCGTCTGTGCCATGATCCCTCCCACAAACAGGAAGAAACATGCCAATAGCGTCATTAGTCTTTTTTCCATAAATTCTCTCTTTCGTTAAACAATTATATATACCTTAAATTAATCTCTCAATCTATTCCTTCTGTGATGCCTGTTATCCATACACTCCTCACCGAAAAGAGGAGGAAAAGCTACTCAATAACGATTCTTGAGGGGATAGGCTACCCCGTGTAGAAATGCAATCGAACAGTTAGGCTCTTACCGAAAAGTATTTCAAGACCGCAAAATTAAACTATATTTTCAAATTGAACAAATTTTTTAAGGTTAAAGTTACGATTTCTTTTCATTTTAGGAACAAAATAGTAAAAAATGATGGGTTATGTGGCTATTTATTAACACTTCAATAGAAAAACATTGTTAATATTGCTTTTATGTCACATCGACCACGATCCCTAAAATGTTCCATCAGCAAGCCCAAGAAGGGACTTGCGACATGAAAAAGCAGGAGATGACCTTTTAGCCTGCATTAGATGATCTTTTAACACGCGTTAGATAACCTTTTCGCTTGCGTTAGATAACCTTTTCGCTTGCGTTAGATGACCTTTTATAGATAAAGGTATGACCTTTTAGAAAAAAGGAGGAAAGAAGGCTGTTTAGCGTATGTCGTCCTTGAAGTCAAGCGACAACTGCCCATCGCCCAACAGCTGGAAGGTGCGGCGATGGTAGGGGGAGATCCCGTAGATGCGGATTCCCTCCCGATGCTTCTTCGTAGGATATCCCTTGTTGTTCTTCCAGTCGTACATCGGATAAAGTCCGTCGAGCCTATCCATCTCGTCATCACGGTAGGTCTTTGCCAAGATACTGGCTGCGGCAATGGCCTGATACTTCCCGTCGCCCTTGATGATGGTCGTATAGGGAAGGTCATGGTAGGGCTTGAACCGGTTTCCGTCGACGATGACCGCCTCAGGCCTTACCTTCAGCTGATCGAGCGCACGGTGCATGGCGAGGATACTGGCGTTTAAGATATTGATTTTGTCGATTTCATCGGGAGTCACGATGCCCACCGCCCATGCCACGGCATCGTGCTGGACCTGCACGCGCAAGGCATATCGCTTCTTGGGCGAGAGTTTCTTGGAGTCGTTCAGCTCGGCGTTCTGGTAGTCGGCAGGCAAGATGACTGCCGCCGCATACACGCTTCCTGCCAAGCATCCTCGCCCTGCCTCGTCGCAACCCGCTTCAACCAGATCTGTATAATAATGGCTTTCCAACATGATTACCTTCTCCTCATGGCCCGCCAAGTCCTTAGGCAAATGCCCGGACCTGACCCTGTGAGCCTTTAGAACATCCTTGCCACCCTTCGGATTCCATCCACCAAGGCATCGATCTCCTCCTTCGTATTATACAAGGCGAAAGAGGCACGCACCGTGCCTTGGATGCCCAGACGGATCATCAGTGGTTGGGCACAATGGTGACCGGTGCGGACGGCAATGCCCAACCGGTCGAGCAAGGTTCCCATATCCAAGTGATGGATCTGCCCCACCAAGAAGGAAACCACTGCGTCCTTATGGTCGGACTCGCCAAAAAGTCTCATTCCATCGATGGTACGGAGCTGCTGCATCGCATATTCGGTCAGCTCATGCTCGTGCTGGGCGATGTTATCGATGCCCAGGCGGTTGATATAGTCGATGGCGGTAGCCAACCCATGGGTAGC
>ULNB01051343.1_pt1 | contig 18025 bp, 16 predicted proteins | sample 1951811 | NCBI WGS metagenome assembly ULNB01 (sample SAMEA4835566, study PRJEB28245) | human gut metagenome | biome: gut microbiome; material: fecal sample | place: Denmark | collected 2008
GATGCATCAGAATTTTGATACACCCTCTTTTTTGTGATAGTATGCTTATCTTCTTAAGATGCTTCCCGTTGGCGAGTTCGCCGGGGTTTTCCTCTCAAATGCATCCTTGATCATTTGAATCATGTTTGCATAATGGGCTTGCGTAGCACTGTCGGTACTGCGTGCCGTGCTGATCTTTGACCTGACAGCGCGCAGGAAACTGGCGAGATAAACCTGCCCATCCCCACTTGCGGATGCATAGCCAGTGGTAGCGTTCTTTACCATCTCGTTTTGCAGGTAACGGCGGTAGGCACTGACCTTCGAACCAGTTGCTGCCTCTTTGAAAACCATGCCCACTAAATCGCTGATATATTGTGTAGGCTGATAGGGATCAGCGCCATAAGCATATTTGCTGATGTTGCTGAACATAAAGGCAGATACCAAAGTGCTGGCTGCACGACTGGCAATCGGCTTAAGGATATCCAGTGGGCTTTGGGTGATACGGTTGATGTAAGGCTCGCTGATCAGCCATGTCGGTTCCGTAAAGACGTTGCGGTTCAGGTAGGCAAGAGCCTCCTGCTGCTTGGCTTTTGTCTCAGGCGTGTAGATAGCCCCCGGTTCCTCCACGCTCTTATAGTGCGTATAGACACCGCCGATATTACGGAGGACATGCCCTTCATAGCGGATGAACTGGCCAATCAGGTTGCTATAGACACCTTTCAGGTTATCGCCCATGTCTCCTTCCTCGTAAGTCCATTGAGGCAAGAGCTTGACAATGCGCTTGAGATTCTTGAGTCCATACTCGCTTGCCTTCATGGAGTTGTCGCCTAAGTCCTCTGTCTGTGCTTTTGGGTTGTTATCGTAACCTTCACCTCCGAACCAATAGCGAGGGCTCTTTGCCAACTGCTTGACAATCCATTTGTTGAGCACGAGCTTGTCAGCTTCCTCGTCCTTCGTGTCGAAGATTGGCTTGTAGCCCCATTCGATGGCCCATTTATCGTAGTCGTTGATGCGTGGGAAGATACCCGTCCGTGAGATATTGTCCTCCGGTTGCGCCACATAGTTGAAGCGTGCATAGTCCATGATAGAAGCCGTATGGCCATATTTCTCCACCCATGCCTTATTGCGCAAGCTGTCGACAGGGGTAGCACTGCTTGCACCCATGTTGTGACGCAGCCCTAAGGTATGGCCAATCTCATGAGAGCTGACGAAGCGGATGAGCTGTCCCATGAGCTCATCGTCGAATTTCATCTTACGTGCTGCCGGATCAACGCAGCCTGCCTGGATCATGTACCAGTCGTGAACGAGCTTCATGACATTATGGTACCAGCCCACATGGCTTTCCAAGATCTCCCCGGTGCGTGGGTCGCTGACATGAGGTCCATACGCATTGCTGATGGGTGAGGCAAGGTAGCGGATGACGGAGAACCGTGCGTCTTCCATGCTCATCGTAGAGTCGTTGGGCCATTCCTTGGCAACAATGGCATTCTTAAAGCCTGCCGCCTCAAAGGCTTTGTTCCAGTCGTTTACGCCCTGGATCAGATAAGGTCGCCATTGCTTGGGTGTTGCAGGGTCGATGTAATAAACGATCTGCTTCTTAGGCTCAACAAGTTCCCCGCGCTTCATTTTCTCGATATCCTCGTCTTTCGGTTCCAATCGCCAGCGGGAAATGAACAATTTGGTCTTTACTTCCTGCTGGTCATCGGTAAATGGAGTATAAGATCCAGCGAAATAGCCGACGCGTGGATCGAACAGTCGACGCCGCATAGGATCCTTGGGCAGCATGACAAAGGACGTGTTCATCTCGAAGGTGGCTACTCCAGTCTCAAGTGCTGAAGGCAGTCTTGAGTCATCCTTGCAGCTATAGGTACGTACTGTCTTGATCTCCGTGTTGATCGGATAAGTATGGATTGACTTAATAAAGGACCGGTCGGTGTTCATGGACAACAAGTTAAAGCGCTTCTTGCCTCCAGGGGTAAGACCTACCGCCTGGTTTTCCTTGCTGAAAAGCTTGCCAATTTCGATCTTATATCGCTTGGCATGGGAAACACTATCACGTACGGTAGCCTCTATTTTAAAGGTCTCAACGATAGGATCCTGCGTGCTGGCTTTCACGGCACGGAAGATAGCCGAGGAGCTGTCGGCTACGGATTCGTAGATCAGCGACCGCAATAACAGCTTGTTGTCTGCCTTCTCCCAATAAAAAGTTTGCTCGTTTACTTCTTCCCCTCCGTAAACTCCTGCGTTAACAGGGGTGGAAATATACCGGGTAGTAGCTAAGAAAGGCCTGCCCAACAGGGAGTCGGGAACTTGGAAAAACCATTTGTCTCCATCGTGTTGTACACTGAACAGTCCACTTCTCACAGGCGCCTCTTTCTTTGGCGGGGTTTTCTGGTCCTTTTTTTTCTTGGCTTCAGTTGGAAGTCCGATGAACAAGGCCAGGATCAGTAACGTCAATAGTTTCTTCATACGAAATGTTTGGGTTTAAATTGATTGTTAAAAAGAATAGACTTTTAAAGCAACGCAGGCAACTCGAACAGCCGGATGCTGTTGCTGCCCTTGATCAGGATATGATATCCCTGTGGGTTTTCTTTGCGGATGGCTTCCTTGACGGCTTCTACGTCCTTGAACTTGCGGAAATCCGAATGGGTCTTACCAAACTCTTCTCCGACCAGCCATACCTTCTCGAAGTGATACTTCTTGAGCTCATCCGCAATCTTTTGGTGTTCTTCAGAGGAAGCTTCACCTAACTCTTTCATGTCCCCGAGTATAGCCATCTTGTGCGTTACCTCCATGATGCCGAAGTTATCAAGTGCAGCTTGCATGCTCGTTGGGTTCGCATTATAGGCGTCGACGATCAGTTGGTTTTTCGCCGTGGTTGTCAATTGCGACCTGTTATTGGTCGGTATGTAATGCTCGATGGCATGGTCGATCTGCTGTGGGGTGACACCAAAATGGAGGCCAATGGTGATCGCTGCTAACATGTTGTCGATGTTGTAGGCTCCAATCAGATGAGTCTGAACCTCATGGGTTTGCAGCTGGTTCGTTTGCCAGCAGAACTTGAGGAAAGGCGCGCAACTGATGACGCTTCCATACACCTCGTTATGAACATCTTGTCCGTAGCAGATGACCCGTTCCAGTCCTCTCTCTTGAGCCATTTCCATCAAGTGCTCGTTGTCAGCATTCAGGAATACCAGTCCGTGATGGGCTTTCAGGAAGTCATATAGCTCCCCTTTTGTCTTCTTCACTCCTTCGAAAGAACCGAATCCTTGCAAGTGGGCGCGCCCCACATTAGTAATCAGCCCACAGGTTGGTTCCACATAGTCCACCAGCCGTTGGATATCTCCGGGGTGACTGGCACCCATTTCCACGACAGCAATCTCGTGCTCCTTGTGGAGCGTGAACAACGTCTTGGGCACGCCTACGTCATTGTTGAAGTTGCCTTGCGTGAACATTACCTTGTATTTCTCGGCAAGGACAGCAGCGACTAACTCCTTGGTTGTCGTCTTTCCATTCGTGCCCGTAATACCAATCACGGGGATATTAAAGTGGCGGCGATGTTCCCTCGCCAACTCCTTGAAGGTCGTGAGCACATCCTTGACGAGGATGAATCGGCTGTCTCCCTCCTTGGCATATTCTTGTTCATCAATGACGGCAAAGGAACAACCCTTTTCAAGAGCCATTCCGGCAAACTTGTTCCCATCGAAAGATGCCCCCTTCAAGGCGAAGAAAAGGGAACCGGCAGGGCAATCGCGAGAGTCCGTCGTGATCTGAGGGCGTTGCAGGTATAACTGATATAATTCTGATATTTCCATATCCTAATGATAAATTATTGCAAAGATAAGTGTTTTTTGCAGAAATCAGTTGATTTTTCCGATTTATATTCTTATTTTTGCAGAGATATGAAGAATCTAATCGATTGCACAATGAATGTACGCGGCAGGTTGATGAACTTGGGCGAGCCCCAGGTAATGGGGATTATCAACGTTACACCAGATTCATTTTATGCTGGGAGCCGGAAGCAGACAGAGAAAGAAATAGCAGACAGAGCCAATCAGATCATCCAGGAAGGGGGGACAATGATTGATGTCGGTGCGTTCTCCACCCGTCCGGGTGCCCCGCAAGTGAGCGACGAGGAGGAGATGAGAAGGTTGCGTTTTGGATTAGAGATCGTTCGAAGGGAGCAGCCGGATGCTGTGATTAGCGTGGATACCTTCCGTCCTGATGTGGCGCAGATGAGCGTGGAAGAATTTGGGGCGGATATCATCAACGATGTATCCGAGGGCGGAATCACCGGTGTTGTGAATACGCCTTTGGCGCATGAGGACAGCGATTATCCTGCTATCTTTAGGATGGTGGCACAACTGAGGGTTCCTTACATCCTGATGTCGGTGAAACCTACTTTATCAGAGATGATGATCGCTTTCTCAAAAGAGGTGCAACAATTGCACGAACTCGGCGTGAAAGACATTATCCTGGATCCCGGTTATGGATTTGGCAAGACCTTAGAGCAGAACTACCAATTGATGAATGAGGCAGAGAAGCTCAAGGCCCTACGGCTGCCGATCTTGGTAGGAATCTCGCGCAAATCGATGATATTTAAGTTGATAGGTGGAGATCCGACCTCCTCACTCAATGGGACAACCATCTTGAACACGATTTCCCTGTTGAAGGGTGCTAACATCCTAAGGGTGCATGATGTGAAAGAGGCTGTGGAAGTAGTGAAGATCTGCAAGCAATTATATTTATAAGTATGTATTTGGATTTTGGAATCAAGGATATCATCGACATTCTATGTGTCGCTTTGATGCTCTATTATATCTACCGGTTGATGAAGGAAAGCCGATCGCTGAATGTCTTCATCGGTATCATGATCTTTGTGTTGGTATGGTCGTTTGTCAGTCAGATCTTAGAGATGAGGCTGATGGGAGCCATCATGGACAAGTTGGTCAGTGTGGGTGTCATTGGTTTGATCGTCCTGTTTCAGGAAGAAATCCGAAAGTTCCTTTATTCTTTGGGCGCCCATCAACGGGTAAGAGAGCTGATGCGACTCTTTCGTTCGGATGAGAAGCGTGAGGAAGACAAGGAAACTATCATGCCTATAGTCTTGGCATGTATGAGCATGGCGAAAGATAAGGTGGGTGCCTTAATCGTGATCGAACGCAGTATCCCTTTGGATGACATCGTTGCGACAGGTGATCTGATTGATGCAAAGATCAACCAACGCTTAATAGAGAACATCTTCTTCAAGAACTCGCCTTTGCATGATGGTGCTTTAGTGATCTCCAAAAAACGTATCAAGGCGGCTGGATGTATCTTGCCCGTCTCACATAATTTAGATATCCCGAAGGAACTGGGATTACGACATCGCGCAGCCATGGGCATTTCCCAAAGTTCTGATGCCATCGCTGTAGTGGTCTCCGAGGAAACTGGTCGCATCAGCGTTGCCATCAAGGGCTCTTTCCATCTCCGGTTATCTGCCGAGGAATTGGAAAGTATCCTGACGCGCGAGATGACGGATTAGTTCAGCATCAGGTTCATTTCAGCATGCTCCTTCTCAAAGATGAATTCTGCCAATTGGCGGATGTTCATCTTCCATGCCGTTGCATCCGGCTCATCGGATTTGTCCACCTTGCCATTTGTGATTCGATAATAGGCATTGTTCATGGGAATATCCTTGTCACCTTGTACGCGGATGACCCCTGTGAAATCAGGATGTACTTGGGCATACGCCTGCAGTGCCTTAGCGGCATTGATGACTCGGAGCATCGCCTGGATAGGTTGTGTGGCTGGCTGGTAGTCCTGACCGGCGATTCGGATGTCTTCCTGGATCACGTCCCATCCTTCTTGGTCATGGAGGATCGTGCAATCCTTATCGCGTTGCTTCCTGTCAAACTCTTCAAAGGGTATCGTTCCGGCATCAACAGGAGGAGGGGTGCAAATGATTTTCTCCGCATAGCCACATTTCCCATACCATTCGTAGAGCCATTTCTCGGCAGGGATCAAGGTGGCGAGAACCGCCCCTTTATAGTAGATCGCGAAATGGGCTTGATGCATAAGGTTGTTGCCGATATCTTGCTTGCGGAAGTCGGGGTGGACGCTCACCCCACTCATATACGCAGTCGGGAGTTCCTGACCGTGATAAAGCATCCGGTAGGGGAGTGCCTGCAAGGCGGCAACAACGTGATGGTCGATCTGGCAGGTGTAGTTGTATTCATTCTTGTAAACTTTGGAAAAGTAAAGGTCCATGAAAGGTTCAGGGTCGTTGAAGACTAATTTCCAAAGCTCCCGCGTCTCTTTCGTGATCCTGTCCTGGTCTTCGAAATCAGCTAATGGACGCTTTTCCATGATCACATGTTTCTCAAGTAAGATGTCCGGCTTGTAGGAGAGCTTAGCACGGCGTAGGCCTTCCTCTCCCATGTCCTCTTCCCGGTTGATATAGACATACTGTTCAGGCAGGTGCTTGACAAACTCCTGGTTGATGATAGAGAAAGAACCCTCATAGTTCGTATCTGCTTTTTCCACACAGACATCGAATGTCGTATGGTTAATCGGGCATCCAAAGGTAAAGGCGACCATCTTTCCATCTACCCAGATTGTCCCTCCTGTCAGCCCCAGCCTATCCCATCTATCGAAGGCGCGAGTCATGGAACGCAGCTCTTCGACCATGCTGTCATCATAGTCAGAACTTTCTTGTATCCCCCGCCATTCTTGCTCCAAGCGCATGCACTCTGGGATGAGTGCTGCTGTCAAGGGCTTGTAAACGTATTGCGGATATAGATTCTTGAACTTATTGATATGGTTGCGCTTGCTTTGCAAGTGCTTTCCTGTAAGCTTGATCAGCTTTTCCCGTGTATAGATATAGTCTGCATAGTCACGATCGGGCTTGATATCAAAGGTGTCGGGGAAGGTGTCTTGGATAATTTTTACCATGTAGTCGCTGACCCCTAACAATAGAAAAGGATGTCCTAAGGCAATGGAATCATTACGGATGATACGTAGTACTTCTGCCGAACATTCTTCTTCCGGACGAACTTTTACGGTGCCGTCCTCCTGTAATCTCGGTTTGGGGATAGGTGCCATGTAGGCAAGATGTTTGCCTGCATAGAACCGGAAGACAAGGTAATCGTTGATGATTGCAAACTGGGTATTATATAGAAACCTCCAACTGATCAGGTTGGCAAACGATAAATCGCAATTTTGTCGGTTTCCCCTTAAGGTGAAACTCTGTATCAGAGCTTTGTCGGCCGTTGTCAAGTCTTTGAATCTAACCATAAAATGGGTATCAATAATTTAATGGCGCAAATTTATGAAAATTTATCTGATTATCAATACTTATCTCGATTAAATTTCTTATTTTTGCAATCTGTAAGTTGCAAAAGGGGCAACTTGCCAAGCGTATGGTTTGAATACAATTTACATTATCATAACAAACTATGGATTTATTACAACAGATTGTTGCGCGTGCGAAATCAGACAAGCAGCGCATCGTACTCCCAGAAGCTACTGAGGAGCGTACATTGAGAGCTGCCGACAAGGCGTTGGCAGATGATCTTGCCGATATTATCTTGATCGGTAATCCAGCGGAAATCAAGAAGGATGCAGAAGATTGGGGACTGACCCATATTGACAAGGCAACCCTGATTGATCCGGAGAACAATCCGAAGAGTGAGGAGTATGCAGAGCTGTTGGCTGAACTTCGTAAGAAAAAGGGCATGACGATTGATCAGGCTCGTGAATTGGTGACCAAGAACAATCTTTATTTGGGTTGCATGATTATCAAGACGGAAGGGGCAGATGGCCAAATCTCTGGGGCTTTGAGCACTACGGGTGATACCTTGCGCCCTGCATTGCAGATTATTAAGTGTGCGCCCGGCATTAGTTGCGTCAGTGGAGGCCTGCTCTTGATCACCAACCAAAAAGATATGGGTGAGAATGGGGTTGTTGTTATTGGTGACGTGGCTGTTACCCCAAATCCAACAGCTGATCAGTTGGCTCAGATTGCCTATGCTACGGCACAGACTGCACAGAGCGTGGCTGGTTTCGCAGAGCCTCGCGTAGCGATGTTGAGCTTCTCTACGAAGGGGAGCGCAAAGGATGCCATTGACAAGGCAACGGGCAAGAGTGTCTATATCATTGACAAAGTAACGGATGCGACCAAGATCGCACATGAGAAATATCCTGACTTGAAGGTAGATGGAGAGCTTCAGGCTGACGCAGCTTTGGTTCCATCCGTTGGTGAGCGTAAGGCTCCAGGCTCAGCTATCGCAGGGCATGCCAACGTGCTGATTGCACCTAACCTCGAGGTCGGGAATATTGGTTATAAGTTGGTTCAGCGCTTGGGAGGTGCCATTGCCATCGGACCTATCCTTCAGGGGATCGCACGTCCTGTCAACGACCTGAGCCGTGGATGCTCGGTAGATGACATCTATTATATGATTGCTATCACAGCTTGTCAGGCACAGGACGCAAAGAAGAATAAATAGCCACATTATTAACACCAAAACAGTAGAAAAAGAAATGAAGATCTTAGTTTTAAACTGCGGAAGTTCATCCATTAAGTACAAGTTATATGATATGGATGGGGAGAAAGTCCTGGCACAAGGTGGCGTGGAACGCATCGGCATTGATGGCTCGTTCATTAAGGTGAAGCTCCCCAATGGAGATAAAAAGAAAATAGAGTCTCCGCTTCCTACCCATAAGGAGGGCGTGGCTCTTGTGTTCAAATGCCTTTTGGATCCAGAGATTGGCGCCATCAAGAGCTTGGATGAGATTGATGCAGTTGGGCATCGTATCGTGCAGGGTGGTGACCTCTTTGAGCAGAGTTGCATTGTGACTCCAGAGGTGGAAAAGGGCATTGAAAGCCTGATTGATCTTGCACCAGTCCATAATGCCGGTCATCTGCGTGGTATCCGTGCTGTTGATGCCTTGATGCCAAATGTACCTCAGGTAACTGTCTTTGACAATGCCTTCCACAGTACAATGCCTCCTTATGCTTATCTCTATGCTGTTCCTTATGAGCTATATGAAAAGTACCACGTTCGTCGGTATGGCTTTCATGGGACCAGCCATCGTTATGTTTCCCAACGTGTATGCGAATTCTTGGGCGTAGATATTAAAACACAGAAGATTATCACCTGTCATATCGGGAATGGTGCCTCTGTCGCTGCTGTCAAATATGGTAAGGTCATTGATACGTCCATGGGATTGACTCCGTTGGCAGGTCTGATGATGGGTAGTCGCTCGGGAGATATCGATCCGTCGGCTGTTACTTATCTCATGGATAAGTTGCACAAGACACCCCAGGAGATGGCTGATTTCTTGAATAAGGAAAGTGGTGTGTTGGGCATTACGGGAATGAGCTCTGATATGCGCGATATCGAAAATGCGGATAATGAGGGTAATGAGCGTGCTCACCTCGCCCTGCAGATGTACAACTATCGAATCAAAAAATACATTGGTGCGTATGCTGCTGCGATGAATGGCGTTGATATTATCGTTTGGACGGCAGGAGTCGGTGAAAACCAGGAAGGTGTCCGCTGGGATGCTTGCGAGGGACTTGACTACTTAGGAGTGAAGATGGACAGGGAACGCAACCATGTCCGCAGCAAGGAACAAATCCTTTCTGCTGATGATTCTAAGGTTAAGGTCGTTATGATCCCGACAGACGAGGAGATCGTCATTGCACGCGATACCATGGAATTGGTGCAAGGCCTCAAGAAATAAAGGATTATTTATATCATAGTGAAGAGGGTGTATCATCATTACGTTTTATGATGCATCCTCTTTTTTTGTATGATTGAATCGCACGGCTGCTACTTAACACAGACCAAAGGTGTTCCATGTTGTTTTCTTTTCCTAAACAATTTTATAGTGTACAGTGATTTTTTTTGAGAAAAGGTTGACAGGTTGTCAAACCCCAGTGTTTATCGGGCTTGCAACCTGTTTTGAGGTTGTCAAAGGTTGACACGAGGTTGACAGAAAGCACATGTTGACCTTCTTGCTTCTCGAGTAGTTGACTTTATGCCTAATATGAGACAAACTCTTAAAAGATATGCTTGCTTCTTTGGAAAGAAAGCAGTATCTTTGCATCTGTTAGGAAAGGTATCATCATGAAAGATAAGATCATTACTTTTGGAGAGATCATGCTAAGGTTATCGAAACCTTCGCACAACCGACTGTCGCAAGGGCGTGTCTTTTGGGGCGATTATGGCGGATCGGAGGCTAATGTGGCTGTCTCTCTTGCTACGCTGGGAGATCAGGTAGAATATGTGACCCGCGTTCCGGATAATGCCATCGGTGAAGCTGCTTTGATGCACCTTCGGGAATTTGGCTTGGATACTTCGCATATCGTGAGGGGCGGTGAGCGTTTGGGTACCTATTATTTCGAGTCTGCGGCAGCTATGCGCAATTCCCTTGTCGCTTACGACCGTAAGGATTCTTCTTTTTACACGCTTCGTCACGGGGATATAGACTGGAAGCCAATTTTCGAGGAGGCCAAGATCTTCCATTGCTCTGGCATCACTTGCGCCATCAGTCAAGATGCGCTTGACACCACGATGGATGCCGTGAAGTTAGCAGACGAGATGGGCGTGGAGGTTACCTGTGATATCAATTATCGCAAGAACCTGTGGAACTATCCAGGCGCAGATGCCCAAAAGTCCCTGCACAAGCTCATGGAGTATAGTGGTTTTATTTTCGGCGACCAGAACGAATGGGAGATAGCTTCCGGATTGCCCCATATCCCCTTCGAGGCGATGGATGCAGACTATGACTTAGATGATGAGGCTTACCTCCGTTATTTCCAGGAGCTGCAGGTACAATTCCCTCAATGCAAGCGTATGCTTATGGCTTTGCGGAATCAGATTACCACAGAGCATCATACGTTGAGCGGTATCCTCTTTTCAGAAGGGCGGCTGTTCAAGACAAGAATCTACGATATCCGTCCTGTCCTCGATCCTATGGGTGTGGGAGATGCTTTCGTGGCTGCCTTCATTCATGCTCGTGAGAAATGGCAGGATGATGACCAGCGTTGCCTTGATTTTGCCTTGTCTGCCAGTGCACTGAAGAATACCATCCCTGGCGACCAGAATCTCGTCACAGAAGAGGAGATCATCGCCAACATAGAAAATGGCGGCAGCGGTCGCATTGAACGATAAATCAGTCATACTTGATCGTATATGAAGAAATATTTTTTATTAGCAATTATCTCGTGCTGTGTCCTGTCCGCTTGGGCACAGTCTGTCGTGCAGAGATACGAGCGCTTTCTCACGACACCGCGTTCCTACGTCGCTCATAAGTTGACAGGACCGATTCAAATTGATGGCGTGTTGGATGAAAAGGATTGGGAGAATGCCTCTTGGACAGCTCCTTTCGAGGATATCAGTGGGAAAGGATTTGCCACGCCTAAATACAAGACCGCAGCCAAGATCCTTTGGGATGATGATTACGTGTATATTGGGGCGGAACTTGAAGAGCCGGATATCCAAGCGCACCTGACTCAAAGGGACACCATCATCTATCATGACAATGACTTTGAGATTTTTATCGATCCTGAAGGTGATGGGAAGGATTATTTCGAAATCGAGTTGAATGCAAGGAATGTGGTCTTTGACCTGATGCTTGATCGCCCGTATCGGGTGGGAGGGGAGTTCTTTACCCAATGGAATTGCCCAGGCATGAAATCTGCTGTCCACTTGAAGGGTACCTTGAATGATAGCAAGGACCAGGATCGTGGGTGGACGGTAGAGGTAGCGATTCCCCGGCAGGCTGTCTCCATGAGCTTCGATAATCCGTTGAAGGCCGGCAAGTGCTGGCGTATTGATTTCTCACGAGTCGAATGGCTCAAGAAGGGAGGCCCGGAAGAAAATTGGGTATGGAGCGCTACGGGTGCCATTAACATGCACATGCCGGAAAGATGGGGATATGTCTATTTCTCCGATGTACCCCATGAGACGAATTTCTCATATCCTGTCGATCAAGGTATCTATAAGCTGATGTGGGCCATGTACTATGCCCAAGCAGACCAACTTGCCAAGAAAGGAAGCTATGATTTGACCGTTTCCGATCTCCATCTCTCGGCTGATGATCTTGCCTTGTTGCCCAAAGGAGCACAGCTCTCATTGGATGCGTCTCCCTCGATCTATAATATAAAGGTAGAGGTGCCTGCCCGGAAGGTAAGATACCTGTTGGACAGCTATGGCTTCTTCAGGACTGAGCGAATGAAATAAACGATAAAAGGTGAGGGCTATGGCTTGCTCTCACCTTCTATATATTGTTCCAAGAACATGTGCTCTCCATCAAAGACCGCATAGGTAAACTGCCATATCCAGTCGCCTAAGATCATCATCCGCGTCTTGTGCGACAACATCAGGTCAAGTTCAATATGCCGGTGCCCGTACATAAAGAAGTCAACATCCGGATGACTCTTCATGTATTCCTTTGTCCATCTGACCAAATATTCCTTTTCTTCTCCCATGTAAGGTGGCTCTTTGCCATCCGAATGCTTCATGCGACTATGCTTCGCCCAGGTCAGTCCCAGCCACATGCCCCATCTGGGGTGAATAGAACGCAAGAGCGCTTGGCAGGTAGGGTTATGGAAAACATAACGGAGAACCTTGAAGTCCTTGTTCGGGTCGCCCAAGCCATCTCCATGGGCGAGATAGAACACCTTGTCATAGATCTCCGTGGTCAGGGGTTGCTTGTGGATGATCACCCCGCATTCCTTTTCCAGATAGTCACCTACCCATATGTCATGGTTGCCCGTGAAGAAGTGAACCTCCACGCCACGGTCCGTGAGCTCGGATAGCTTGCCTAAGAAACGGGTATATCCTTTGGGAACCACGTATTTGTATTCACACCAGAAATCGAACATGTCTCCTAACAAGTAGATGGCGGCAGCTTTTTCCTTGATGCTGTCGAGGAACCTGACCAGTCGCCTTTCCTGCGTGCGACCATGCTCGATGGCTAATGAGCCCAGATGGGCATCAGAAAGGAAATATACGTTCTTCATTATGCAAACCCCAATTCCACTTTGGCTTCTTCACTCATCATACTCTGGTCCCAGGCGGGTTCAAATACCAAATTGACATTCGCGGACTTCACTCCCTCAACGCTTTCGACCTTTGTCCTGACATCTTCTAAGATAAAGTCTGCCGCAGGACAAGAGGGTGCAGTAAAAGTCATGTCCATGTCTACCGTGCCGTCGTCTTGGACGTCTATCTTGTAAACCATGCCGAGGTTCCAGATGTCTACAGGGATCTCAGGATCGTAAACCGTTTTCAGTACGTCTACGATTCTCTCTTCTATCTTTGTCTTTTCTTCTTGTGTCATGATTCGTATGATATCTTTGGGCAAAGATACGAGGAAAAGATGTAAATTCCAAATCTTTGGGGGATTTTCTGATCAAAGGCGACCCTGTTCACGATAACTGTAATAACGCCCATCGGTGATGATGACGTGGTCGAGGAAATAGATTCTCATGATATTGCAAGCTTTCTCTATGCGTTGTGTCAGTCGGTCATCGTCAGAACTGGAGCGTGCGTTATTGCTCGGATGGTTATGGCAGAGAGCCAGGACGGTGGCATTATTCATGATGGCTGATTTCATGATCACCCTGACATCGACGGCTGTTTCCGTAATACCTCCATGGCTGATTCTCTCGGCTTTGATCAGTCCGTAGTTTTGGTTCATCATTAGGATCCACGCTTCTTCCACGTCCAAGTCTTGCATGATGGGGTGCATGTAGTTGTAGATGTCCATGGCAGAGCCCATGCTCTGTCTCTCCATGGCTTTCTCCTTCGACCGCCGTTTTCCCAACTCGCATGCGGCCAGGATGGTCACGGCCTTGGCGGGACCGAGTCCTTTGTAGGATAGAAGTTCGGATACCGACGCCTTCCCTAACGCATTCAGGTTATTATGGTAGTCGATGAGCACACGTTTCATCAGCTCTACGGCACTTTCATCGGAAGAGCCAGAACCAATGAGGATGGCCAAGAGCTCTGCATTGGTGAGGTTCTCAGCTCCCATGGCTAAGAGTTTTTCACGGGGCCTGTCTTCTTCTGCCCATTGGTTAATACTTAGTTTTTGCATGACAGAAAGGTTTTGGTTGTTATTTGTAAAAGGTCTTGTCGAACGCATGGAACTCATCCTTGCCCAGGATGCAGCGCTTCCACCAGGCGGAGATGAACCCCAGGCCGTAGCCGATGAGCTGCGTAAAAGCGGCTCGGATGCTGAGCAGCCCGATCTTTATGCTTTTGTATTTGTGGGACGAGTCGACGAGGATCAGCAAGGAATAGAGAATCAGGGGAAGGAGCGACAGCCCCATGCAGGCGCATCCCATGTCTTTCGCCTGCGAAGCGGAGGCAAAGACTGTCACACCTGCACCGAAGAGGAAGAGAAGGATGAGGGCGATGACTCCTACGGTAAAGACCATAGGAAGGAGATGGACCACCTTCAGTGATTCAGGATATTTCTTGTAGAGGTTGATTCTCGCAATTCCACTGTTGTAGACTTGCCGGAAGAACTTCCTGAAATCTGTGCGCCGCTTGTGCCACACCCATGCTTCAGGGAACAGGCGGCAGCGGCAGCCTGCCTGGAAGATCCGGATGGAGAAGTCGATATCTTCTCCGAAGCGCATCTTGGAGAAGCCGCCCAACCGGACATATACATCCTTTCGGATACCCATATTGAATGACCGGGGATAGAACTTGTCCAGTTTCTTCTTCCCGCCGCGTATCCCTCCTGTCGTGAAAAATGAGGTCATGGAGTAGGAGATGGCCTTTTGCGTGTCGCTGAAAGATTCATGTGCGCGGTCAGGGCCACCGAAAGCATCTGCCGGTTCCCTTGTCAGCTCTTCGTCAACAGCCTTCAGATATCCGGTTGGCAAGACAACGTCAGAGTCCAATATGATCAGGAATGTCCCTTGGGCTCGTTCAGCTCCGTAATTCCTGCTTTGCCCCGGTCCACTGTTTTGCTTTTTGAAATACTTCAGGTCCAGTTTTCCCTCGTATTTCTTGCATACCGTTTCGCAAGGAACGGAAGAGCCATCCTCAACGATGATGACTTCAAAGTCCCGCAAGGTTTGCGTGACCAAGCTGCCAAGCAACTCATCCACCTCATCTGGGCGATTGTAAACAGGAATGATCAAGGAGTATTTCATAGAGAGATTCGTGATATGATGTGGAAAATTAGGTGCGGATGAAAAAGAGAATGTGAAACGCAAGGGAGAAGTCGGCTTTGGCTTCCAGTCCTTGTCGTTTCACACTCCGAGTGTTTTTTATGCCTCAGAAGCACGGCTCAGGTAGCTACCGTCGCGTGTGTCGATGGTGATGGTATCGCCTTCGTTAATGAACAATGGAACGCGAACCTCTGCGCCAGTCTCCAGTGTAGCAGGTTTTGTGGCGTTTGTAGCGGTATCCCCCTTCAGTCCTGGGTCGCTGTGTGTTACCTTCAGGTTGGTCTTGACCGGCATTTCAGCCAAAAGGATCGTGCCATCGCTGGTGTCTGTTACCACCTCAACGATGTCGCCTTCCTTCATGTACTCCTGACCGGTAACCATGTCACGTGCAATAGGGATCTGCTCAAAGGTCTCCTGGTTCATGAAGATGCAACCTGTAGCGTCTTCATACAGATACTGATAGGGGCGGCGCTCTACGCGAACGTCCTCGAGCTTGAAGCCAATCTGGAAGGTGCGGTCCAATACACGACCGTCAGCAACGTTCTTCCATTTCGTGTTCATTACCGTGTTACCCTTGCCTGGCTTTCTGTGCTGAAAGTCGATACATACCCAAACTTTGCCATCCATGCGGACGCAAACACCTTTCTTAATGTCTTGTGACTGAATCATAAATATATGTGTAATTTATTGTTATTGTCCTATTTGCGGCTGCAAAGATACAAAGAAAATATAAAAAAGCACCTGTTTCGCGACTAAAAATAGGATATTTTTTGGTTAATCCAAAAGAAATGACTAATTTTGCAGCCCAAAGCGTGAATAATAACAATAAAATAGATAAATTAAAATGAAAAGAACATTTCAGCCCCACAATCGTCGTCGCGTGAACAAACATGGTTTCCGCGAGAGAATGGCAACAAAGAATGGTCGTCGTGTGCTGGCTTCTCGCCGTGCACATGGTCGCAAGAAGTTAACAGTTTCTGATGAGAATCACGGAAAGTAATCCTGAATAGAATTCTTTTCGCGAAATAAAAGAAGATGCTTGAAGCAGCAATGAGCCTTGTTCATTGCTGCTTTTTGCGTATGTCCCCCATAGTTGAGACAGGGAAATGCTTTCATGTCTTTGGCGGTGTTTGGGCTGCACGGGCCAGCGGGGATGGCAGCCCTTTTTGCGAAAGGTCATCTTTCACGCGCCAACAGGTCATCTCCTGCGTGCCAACAGGCCATCTCCTGCCGGTCAATAGGCCATCAATTGCCGGTCAATAGGCCATCTCCTGCTTCTTGCCTTGTGAAACACGGCGTAACGGTGCGTTGGTTAGGGCCTTGGAAACAAAAATAAACAGATTTGTTTTGTATTTCGTAAGATTTGCATTACCTTTGCCTACATATTTATAAAGTGATCGAAGATGACACCTTCCGAGTTCTTCAACAAGTTCAAGAGCAAATATCTCTGGGGGAACCTGGCAGCCATGGTACTCGTGGTGATAGTCCTATGCTTGGGCGTAAAGTATGGGCTGGACATCTATACCCATCATGGTGAGTCGATCGCCATCCCCAATGTGAGGCACCGTTCCTACACCGATGCAGAGCGGATCTTGGATGATGCCAATCTGAAGATGGTGGTCAGCGACACGGGCTATGTCAAGACCTTGCCTCCAGGCTGTATTTTGGAGCAGTCGCCGGCACCGGGCGAGCGGGTGAAGTCGGGGCACACGATCTATGTGACGATCAATTCTCCTCATACTCCTACCATTACGCTTCCGGACGTGATAGACAACAGTTCCCTGCGCGAGGCAATGGCTAAGTTGACTGCCATGGGATTCAAGTTGGGCACGCCACAATACATATCGGGCGAGAAGGACTGGGTGTATGGCATTGTCGTGAATGGGCATCATGTGACGGCAGGTGATAAGATCCCTGTGGACGACAAGCTGATCATCCAGGTGGGGAATGGAATGCGCGATGCCTCGGATTCCGTCGACTATGTGGACCCTGTCTACCAGGAGGAACCGGAAGGAGATGTGGATGAATTCGAGGAGGTTACGGCTCCTCCGACCGAATCGGAGGCACCGGTGAGCACCTCGCAGTCGTCAACGACCACGGAAAAGAAGTCTGATCCTAAGGTGCAGGAAAAGAAAACAGACCCCAAGACCCCATGACCTATGGTTGATGAGATAGACGAAATAGAAGAGTTCGAGGACGAGGCGCAACCGCTCTATGAGCATTGGCGGGTCGTGGTTGACCAAGGACAGTCGTCCCTGCGCATTGACAAGTATCTTGCCGAACGGATGCAGCATTCCAGTCGCAACCGAATCCAGACGGCTGCTGACGCAGGTTTTATCCATGTCAATGGGAAGCCAGTCAAGAGCAACTACAAGGTTCGCCCCTTGGATGAGATCACGTTGATGTTAGACAGGCCGAAGCATGACTCGACGATCGAGGCAGAAGACATCCCTTTGGACGTGGTCTATGAGGATGATGACCTCATGGTGGTGAACAAACCGGCAGGTCTTGTCGTGCATCCGGGTGCCGGGAATTTCCATGGGACACTGATCAATGCCGTGGCATGGCACCTGAGGAACCTGCCTTCGTTTGACCCTAACGACCCGGCGGTGGGACTTGTCCATCGGATCGACAAGGATACCAGTGGCTTGCTGGTCATTGCCAAGACGCCGGATGCCAAGACAAGCCTGGGTCTTCAGTTCTTCAACAAGACCACGCACCGGAGCTACCACGCGTTGGTGTGGGGTAACTTTGTGGAGGATGAGGGTCGGATAGAAGGCAATATCGCCCGCGATCCAAAAGACAGGCTCCGAATGACGGTCTTCCCCCCGGATTCCCAAGTGGGCAAGTCGGCCGTCACCCATTATC
>ULNB01053712.1_pt1 | contig 17887 bp, 13 predicted proteins | sample 1951811 | NCBI WGS metagenome assembly ULNB01 (sample SAMEA4835566, study PRJEB28245) | human gut metagenome | biome: gut microbiome; material: fecal sample | place: Denmark | collected 2008
TTACGACGACTATCTTAGTTCAAAGGAATTCAAGGACAACCTTTTGAAGTACGAAACAGCCCGTAAGCATGGGGATTCCATCTACATGGAGCCCGATGACCTCACAGACATCGCCGAATATTATCATTCAAAAGGGAATTGGAAAGAGGCGCAGACAGCTGCAGAATATGCTGCCAACTTGTTTCCGGGATCTACCAGTCCCTTGGCATTCCTGACCAGACTGGCACTGTACCGCGAGCATGATATTCCCAAGGCACAGCGATATGCCGACCAGATCACCGACAAGAGTGATATGGAATATGATTATGTGCAAGCCGAGATCATGATCGTGGACAACCGAATGGAGGAAGCCAACCGATACTTAGAAGGGCGTTATGCCCAATTGGAGGATGAGGACAAGAAGGACTTCGTCATCGATGTGGCTGATCTTTATGCCGACTATGACATGCCAGCGTTGGCAAGCAAGTGGCTGGAACGGTCGGATGAGAAAGATGACGACGACTATCAGGAATTGTTAGGTCGTATCCGGATGGAACAGGGCAATTTTGAGGAGTGCGAGAAGATCTTCAACGACCTGATCGACAAGAACCCTTACTCCAGTCCCTATTGGAACCAGTTAGCTTCATCCCAGTTCCAACGCAATGACATCAAGGACTCCATCGCCAGCAGTGAGTTCTCTATCGCCATCAATCCCAATGATGAAGAGGCGATCCTCAACAAGGCCAACGGCCTGTATCGGTTGGGAAACTACGAGGAAGCCCTTGAATATTACAAGCGATATATTCGCCTGTGCCCCAAGGATGAGGCAGGAGAGCTGTACTTCGCCACGACGCTTCTCAACATGAACAGGCTGCAGGAAGCACTGATCCACCTCAAGAAGGCAGAGCAGATGGCAGACAGCAGTTCCCCAAATCTCATTGAGATCGACCAGGAAATGGCGTTCACCCTTTCCCGATTGGGGCATTTGGAAGAAGCCCTCGACTATGTAGGCAAGGCAGAAGCCCTGAACGGGACGGACGTAGATGACATGATGGTGCTCAGAGGGCATCTTTATTTGGAACACGACCAACAGGAAAAGGCGCAGGCATGCTTCCAGAAAGCGATCCATCACTCAAATTCCTCGCCCCATATTTTCCTGAGAATCGCTGTCTCCGTCTATGACAACGGCTATATAGAATTGGCATACAGGATGTTCACGGCACTGTTGGGTGCCGTCGATGAGAAATGGAGCGAAGGCTATTCCTATCTGGCCGTCTGCTGCCATGCTTTAGGCAAGAAAGAGGAATGCCTGAAAGCCGTCAAGAAGGCATTGGAAGTAAACCCGCAGGAAGCTGAGAATGTGCTGAGCGATATCATCCCCAAGGGCGTTGACGTCGCTGATTATTACCTTTATTTAAAAAACGAATAGATGTTTTCTTTATCTTCACTATTGTCCAACCTCAACTATGGTACCATCTTTTTCCTGATGTTATTAGAGAGTACCGTCATCCCTGTACCGTCGGAGTTGGTCGTGGCACCTGCAGCATACCATGCGGCAGGAGGCAACTTACATATCGTCTTTGTCATCATAGCCGCTACCTTAGGTGCTGACTGCGGAGCAACCATCAACTATGCCGTGTCCTATTACGTCGGACGACCATTGGTATATAAGTTTGCCAACAGTACTTTAGGCAGACTGTGCATGCTCAACCAAGAGAAAGTGGAAAAGAGCGAGAAGTACTTTGATGACCATGGCATCGTCGCCACCCTCACCGGGCGTCTCATCCCAGGCATCCGCCATTTGATTTCAATACCTGCCGGACTGGCAAAGATGAAATACTGGCAGTTCCTTCTCTATACGACCATCGGCGCAGGGGTATGGAACTGCATCTTAGCTACACTGGGATGGTATCTCCATTCCTTTGTCGATGAAGACCAACTCAATGACAAGATCCTGGAGTATGGAGAATACATCAAACTGGTTATCATGCTTCTCGTAGTCTTAGGTCTGGGGTTTTTCTTCGTCAAATGGCTCATCCGCAGGTACAAAAGATACCATACAGATGACTACGATCCTACCAAACTAAGACATTAAGTCGGGCCTTTAAACATACAGGGAGGACTGCCAAGTGCATGCCCTCCCTGCTTTCGTTTCATCAGGCATGTCCCCGATCCTCATCAGGGCATATACCCGGCATCAGCAACTGCCATGTTGCTTTTTCCCTGTACTGCGGTATTTGCAGCAACCCGGCAATGAATTGTAAGCCTTGGTGGTCGCCTTCACGTCCTGCGTGTCATGACCAGCAGCGGCAATTTTTGCCTCGATCGCCTTCAAGGAAGTCTGCTTGTCATCAAAGACAATAGCCATCTTCTTCGACTTCACGTTCCAGTTGGCAGAGATCACGCCCTTAACGCTTTTCGCTGCGGTCTCAATGCGCTGCTCGCACATCTCGCATTCCCCACTCACCTTGATCACTTTCTTCACTGTCTTTGCCTGAGCAGTGCCCATCATGAGCACGGCTGCTAAAAACAACATCATCTTTTTCATATTCATTTCCTTTCTTTTAAAACGATACTGATTATACCATATTCTATCTCTCTTTATTGATTCATCATCGACCGCTTCCCCGCCAACTGCGCGCTGGCATCGATTGCGAAGGCACCATTGGTGACTACCTCCTCTCCTTCTGCAAGACCATCGGTGATCACATATCCATCGGGAAGGGAGGGACCTAACACCACCTGACGGAGATGGAAGGTCGGTTGGTCTTCCATGTCATCCTTCACATACACAATACTTCGTTGTCCTGTCCACAACACAGCGCTCTTGGGTACCACGATTTGGGAACCGGCAGCATTCATCCGGGCAACGGCATTGCCCATGAGGATCATCTCCGGCTTGAAGAGCCCACCTCCGTTGTTCATGACCACGCGCACTCCGGCTGTACGACTTTTCGCATCTAAGATGGGGTCGATAAAGTCGACGGTGCCCGAGAACACCTTTCCAGGAAGGGCTTCCGACGTAAACTGTATCCGTTCACCACGATGTAGGAAAGGCAGGTCGCCCTCATAAGCCTGAAAAACAGCCCATACCGTACTGAGGTTGGCAATCTTCAGCAAAGGCTGTCCTTGCTTGACATAATCCCCCTGACTGACATCCTTCTCCACCACCGAACCCGAGGTGTTTGCCTTCAACTGCATGTACGGTGACACTTTCTTGGTCCGGATAATCTGGTTGATCTGGGCCTGTGTAATATTTTGCAGTCGTAGTTTCTCGACAGCGGCATCAACCATCGCCTTGCGTTGCGTGCCATCGGGGAAGTTGAGGGCTGCCACCAGCTCCTGCCCGGCCGTATATAGCGATGGGGAATAGATAATGGCAAGGGTTTGTCCTTTCCCGACACGGTCGCCAACAGCGTTGATGAAAAGCCGTTCGATGCGTCCCTCAACATACGCAGCCTGTGTCTGCTGCAACCGCTCATCAGGTTGTATCTTCCCAAAAAGCCTGACCTCCTTATTCGCAGCGCCTGATCCTACCACCTGTGTCTGGATATTCGCAAGGGCAACAGCCTCATCGCTCATCATCACGGCATCGGGATCCTGGTCACTGTCTACCTTCTGCGCATCCTGTACGGGGATCAAGTCCATGCCACAGATCGGGCATTTCCCAGGATGATCCTGCTTTACTTGCGGGTCCATAGAACAAGTGTACCAAGTCTTGCCGTCACCATGATCATGTCCACTTGACGAGGTACTGCCGTCCCGGAAGAATAAATAACCTAACAGCAGACCGACGAGCAAGGTAACTGCCAAGGATAATGCAATATGTTTCTTGATCAATTGTATCATAACTTTGTTGTCTATCATAAACCATTTACTATTTGACCACCATCCGTTCGGCGAAATCATGCCCTGATATCATCTTCTCATATTCCGCCACAAGCGTATTGTATTGAGCACGCGCCTCTGCCTTTTTCAGGGCATAGTCGATCTGTTCACGGGTCGTAGAGAGGATATCCGTCAGGGTGGTCGTAGCTGAGACATACTCACGCTGCATCAGTTGCAGGGTATTGTCAAGGATCCTCACTTCCTTGTCATACAGGGCGAGCTTGCGCATCACCTCCTCCACACGTTGCCCGATGGAGAGATATTCACTTCGGAGGACATCACGCTGCCGGAGGATACCAGACTGCGTGCTTTGCTTCAGCAGTTGTGCGCTCCTGCGTTCGCTGTTGATCTTCTTACGGTAAATGGGCAAGGAGATCTTCACCATGGGCATCAGCATGTCCTGTCCGTTCATGTTCGCCATCATAGGCATGTCCACCTTCCCATTGAGCATATATTCCAGTCCCACCCCGATCATAGGTTTTCCCATCCCACGGGCATGCTGGTCCTGTGCATCATACGCCTTACCCTGTGCTTCGAGTTGCGCAATCGTGGGGTCTTTGGACTCTATGCTATTCCAATCGACCACGGGCATCGCCCTAAGGGCAATGGTATCTGGAAGAAGCAAGTCGCTGTTGGCATCGCGGTGCATGGTGAGATTGAACTGTTGCCGCTGCAGTTGCAGTCGGTCTTGCAAGGAAGCCATCTGCTCCTGCAAGCGAGCTTCTTCAGCATCCAACCGCAACTGGTCGCTCATCCGGGAGTTCTTGCCCATAGAAAGCGTCTTGTACTGATAGACCGCCACCTTCTTAATGTCTTTCAAGAGCTTGATCTTACTGTCGATCGCCTTGATCTGCTCCTGGGTGGACAGCATCTGATACCACTGCTTTTGCATGTCGAAGGCAAGGGCGATGCCATCGGCACGAAATTTCTGGTAAGCTGCCTCAGCCTGAAACTCCATCTGTTGCCTTCCCGCTTTGAGGGTTCCGAACCACGGAAACATCTGCATGACCGAGAAGGTGGCAAGTTGCTTGCCGTTCACATGCTGCATGGACTTGGGGAAAATGCCCACAGACAGTTCGGGATCGTTGAGCGTCCCTGCCCCGCAAGCCCCGGTCACCTTTGCCTGATAAGCCTGATACGCACTGAGCACGGCAGGATTGTTACGGATGGCTGCCTCGATATAAGTAGCCAAACTATCTTCCTGCGCCACGACCGACGAAGTGGCACAGATACTGATCACCATATATAATACGATTCTTTTCATTCTTTCTTTTGTTTTTTCAATGCACTTTCCCGCCACCAACATTGGAAAACGGGTACGACAAACATCGTCATGGTCTGGATCAGCATCCCTCCGAAAGTAGGAATACTCATAGGAACCATGATATCAGCTCCCTTGCCCGTACTGGAGAGCACAGGTAACAGGGCTATCAGGGTTGTTGCTGTCGTCATAACAGCAGGGCGCACGCGTTTTTTACCAGCCTCGACCACAGCTTCACGGATGCCTTCCCGGGTATCGGGATGCCGCTTCAGGAAGGTCTGGTGGATATAAGTCCCCATCAACACCCCATCATCCGTAGAGACACCAAACAGGGCGATGAAGCCCACCCATACGGCAACGCTTAGGTTGATATTGCCCATTCCGAACAAGGACCTCATGTTGACACCGGCGATATCGAAATTCATAAACCACGGTTGGCCATACGCCCACATCAGCAGGAAGCCGCCAGCAAAGGCAACAAACACACCACTGAAGTGGATCAGGGAGGCAGTAACGCTGCGGAACTGGAAATAAAGGATCAGCAAGATGAGCAACAAGGCTACAGGAATGACGATCTGCAATCGCTTGGCTGCATGGATCTGCTGTTCATAGCTCCCCGTAAACTGATAGCTAACCCCTTTCGGCAACTGGATCTTACCGTTTGCAACCAAATGGTCGATATGCTCACGAGCCTTGTTCACCACAGAAACCTCAGCCTGGTTGCCTGTCTTATCAAAAGTGACATAGCCCACCAAGAAGGTGTTCTCGCTTTGGATCATCGTCGCACCTTTCACAAAGTTGAAGGAAGCCAACTGCCCCAAAGGAATCTGGGTACCATCGCTGGCAGGAACGAGGATATTCCGCAGCACATCAGGGTCATCGCGCAACTCCCTGGCATACCGCACCCGAATCGGGAAGCGCTCACGTCCCTCGACGGTGTATCCCTCTTTCATGCCTCCAATGGCGGTTTCGATCACGCTTTGCACCGTTCCCATCTGGATGCCATACCTCCCTAACTTCTCCCGGTCAGGCTGTATCTCAATATAGGGGGCACCTTCTGCACGGTCGTAGTAGACAGAGCTGACATTGATGTCCGGTACTTCTTTCAAGGCCTTTTCCATCTGCAGACCAGCTTTCTCTATACTTCCTAAATCAGGTCCGAACACTTTCAATCCCATGGGAGCTTTCATTCCCGTGGAGAGCATCACCTGACGGGTAGCAATAGGCTGAAGTTTCGGAGACCCTGTAAGACCAGGAAGGTTGGTCGCCTTGACGATTTCCTTCCAGATATCATCCTCACTGCGGATCTTATCTCGCCACTGGCGGATATAATTCCCATTCTTATCACGCGCACGTTGCCCGTTCTCGTCCAACTTATACTCTGGCTTATAATTGATGGTCGTCTCATACATCTGGATGGGTGCAGGGTCAAGGGCACTCTCGACGCGTCCCCACTTCCCGACCGCTGATTCCACTTCCGGAATGGCTTTCAGGCGTTGATCGATGATCTTGCAATACCGGATATTCTCCTCCACGCCACTGTGCGGCATGGAAGTCGGCATGAGCATGAAGGTACCTTCATCCAAAGTAGGCATGAACTCACTCCCCGTCCTACTCCAAATCCAGGCACCGGCAAGGATGGTGGCAATGGGCAAGGTCATGAACTGCCATCGATGGCTCAGGCACCAACGCAGGATCTGTTCGTACTTGACCACCAACAGCCAAAGCATGGCTAAGACAATGCCCACGATGCCGATCACGAAAAGCAGGTTGAGAAACATGCCATTTTCCGGTCCCAAGGGAAGCCACATGGAGGCCAACAAGTACATAGCGATCAGCACGACAATAGCGATCACCACGTAATTAAGACGGATCTCCCAATGATAAACCCGAATGGTACGGAACGGTTGGTCCCCTGCGGTAAGGTCGCGCTTGAAGATGCGGATCGCCCAACGGCGAGGCCATCGCAGAGAGAAGATCCAATAGGCAAGAGTAGGAAGGATCAACAGTCCGAGGATCAGGGCCGACAACAAGGCAAAGGTCTTCGTAAATGCCAAGGGATGGAACATCTTCCCCTCCTGAGCCTGCATGGCGAACACCGGCAAGAAAGAGATGATGGTTGTTGCCATACCGGTCATCACCGCCGAGCTTACTTCATGGATTGATGCTAAGATCACATCTTCAAGTTCACTACCCCGGGGATAACGTCCCTCACCATATCTCAATTGTAAATGTCGTACCACATTCTCCATAAAGACAACGCCCACGTCAACCATCACGCCAATAGCTATGGCAATGCCAGAAAGGGCAACAATATTTGCCTCTATCCCCGTCAACTTCATGATAATGAAGGTACAGAGGACGGCAAGAGGCAACATCGTAGCAATGACGACTGATGCCCGCAAATTGAGCACCAAGATGAGAACGACGATAATACAGATAAGAACCTCGTGCGAGAGGGAGCTTTCCAAGGTCCCGATGGTCTCCTTGATAAGCTGGGTACGGTCGTAGAAAGGCACCACAGTCACCTTGCTTACCGTCCCGTCCTTTAATGTTTTCTCGGGCATGCCTTTCTCCATCTCTGCGATTTTCTCCTTGACATTGTTGATCACCTGCATCGGATTACTGCCATAACGCGCGACGACGACGCCTCCTACAGCCTCCTGCCCTTCCTTATCCAGGCCTCCGCGGCGGTCAGCAGGGCCAAAGGTCACCTTTGCCACATCCCTTACCCTGACAGGAACGCCATTCACGCTGGTGATAGCCGCGTCCTCAAGATCCTTCAGTTTCTTGATATATCCCAACCCACGAATGAGGTATTCAGCACGATTGATCTCCATCGTGCCTGCCCCTACGTCAATATTTGAGTTCTTGACGGCTTTCATCACCTCTACCAAGTTCAGCCCATAGGAACGCATCGCCTCCGGATCAAGGTCTACCTGGTATTCTTTCACGTATCCACCAACGGACGCGACCTCACTAACTCCATCAGCAGAACTCAATTGATAACGCACATAATAGTCCTGCAAGGTACGCAGCTCCTGTGGGTCCCATCCCCCAGCAGGCTTACCCGTCTTAGGATTACGACCTTCAAGGGTGTACCAGAAGATCTGGCCTAAGGCAGTGGCATCTGGTCCGAGGGTCGGCTTGACACCCTCTGGCAATAATCCAGAAGGCAGGGAGTTTAACTTCTCTAAGATTCTACTACGACTCCAATAGAATTCTACGTTATCCTTGAAGATCACATAGATAAAAGACATGCCAAACATAGATGATGACCGGATGGTCTTCACCCCTGGGATGCCCAACAGGGCTGTGGACAAGGGATAAGTAATCTGTTCCTGGATATCCTTCGGGGAATGCCCCATCCAGTCGGTAGCAATAATCTGTTGGTTATCAACGATATCAGGAATCGCATCCACAGCAACGGGATCCCGCGGGACCAATCCTCCATGCCAATTAAAAGGAGCTGTGGCAAGTCCACCCACAAGAATGGCTAAGAGCAGAATGGTCGTAATAATCCTGTTCTTAAGGAAAAATTTGATAATGGTTTGAATCATTTCATCCTTTTACATAAAGTTTTAACATAACGTATCTCAAATAGGGTTATGCCAAAACTGGTGGGGCTCTCCATGTGCGTTGAGATCCCACCTGTATAGGATGGTATGGTGAAATATAGAAGATGAACCTGTCACAACCGTCCTCCTCTACGGTCATTGGATTATATAAAAAGACTGGCAAGGCATAAGAGACTGGGGCTGGCAACAAGGTCCAGCCAGGATGAAGGGATGTCTCATGGACCTGCAAATACGGATTGGTTAACTGATAAGAATGTGCTACAGTCTTACAATGACCACAATGATCTCCCTCAGGCTGCATGCAATCCGGCATCATCGCTCCCATCTCATTGGGGACTTCAACGCCATTGACATCATAGCCAATATATTCACCACCGCAGTAGTGAATCTCTACATTGATTCCTATCGTACCCAATAGGAACAGCAATGCCATTGCAATGATTGTCCAGCTGTTTCTTCTCTCCATGAAAACAAGAACCTTGATCGTCTCTATGACCTTTCGGCTACAAAGTTACTGTAAAATCCAAAAAAGACAACAGGACAAAGGCTTAAAAAAGAATAAAAAGCCTCAGAAAGCCAAACGCAACCTAAACCAGAAATATTGGACGATACCACGGGTTGCCATATACACAAGGAGAGCGATCCATAGGGCATGGTTGTGAAGAGTACCTTCTAACAAAAAGAACAGAAAGAAGAATAGAACGGCTGCTATCGCAGAAGACCATAGCATGCCCCGGGTAGCTGTTGCCCCAATGAAAATGCCATCATAAAGGAAGGCTGCCACGCCCGCAACCGGTATCAATAACGTCCAGGTCATATACGGCTTTGCCCCTGTAATAACAGAAGCATGGCTGGTCAGGAGGTATAAGAAAGTCTGTCCGCCACAGCCATAGGCAATGGTAAATGCCACAACCATGACAGCTCCCCATACCGCCAATCGGCGGCATACCTGATGGAATCCCTCCTGGTCATGGGCACCAAAATATTTCCCACTCAATGCCTCTCCGGCATAGGCAAATCCATCCATCACATAAGAGAAAAGAGTATAGAAGGTCAGCAACATCGCATTCACCGACACGATCAGAGTTCCTTGTCGGGATCCGGCAGCCGTGAAGAACAGATTGACAGCAACCAAGAAAAATGTCCGAAAGAAAATATCACGGTTCACCTTGAAAAAACGCCCCATCTCTGCCCTGTCAAAGGTACCATCAGGAAAGACCGTCAAAGAATAGCGACCGGAATATACCTTTCCTTTCATGTACACGGAAAGGAACACTCCACTCCATTGAGCTACCAATGTCCCCAATGCCACTCCTTCAATCTGCATCCCAAGGACAAAGACAAAGAAGCAAGATGCCATGATATTGACGATATTCTGCAAGATGGAAACTACCATTGGAATGCGTGTATTCTGCATGCCAATGAACCATCCATTGAGGCTGTTCAAGGCAAAAATGGCTGGAGCCCCCCAAATACAGATATTGAAATAGGTGATCACGAAAGGTGCCACTTCAACAGAAGGTTTCATGGTCCATAATGCCAATGCTCGAATAGGGATCTGAAAGATCACGAATAGCAGACCGATTGCCAAGGCGACGCCCATCGAGCGCACCAATAACCGTTGCAGACTCACTTGGTCATCCTGCCCATACGCTTGTGAGGTCATGCCACTCGTCCCCATTCGCAAAAAGCCAAACAACCAATAGATGACATTGAAAATCATTGAGCCCACAGCAATGGCACCTATACAGGCTGCATTTCCCATGTGCCCGACAATGGTCAGGTCAACAAGCCCCAACAATGGCACCGTCACATTCGAGACAATGCTGGGGATGGCTAACCGTAGAATGTCCTTATCCATGCTTGTGATCATCAGCTGCAAAATTACGAATAAAATCCTGAAATTCCACTTTATATCCCGAGAGATTCACCAGAAGAAAGACATCACCTTCACTGGGACCCGGTTCCAAAATTCTACCAAGCGTCCACTGCATGCCAGTCAATCAAGAAAAGCGGACAAGGATCACTCCCTGTCCGCTTTCCTATTCAATAGATCTGTTCTCACATAAGATTATAGAGATGCTGCCGCAGCAATCCAATCATATACACAAGAGCAAACTCCAAAAAGAAGAATGCCTGCCGTACAGATCGCAAGTGCCAATTTCGTACTTGTCGCCGACTGGAACGTTGGAAGCGGAGTCTCACTATTCTTAATGTACATGGCTTTCACAATCAGCAAATAGTAGTAAAGGCTGATCACCGTGTTCACCAAGGCGATAAATACCACAGCATAGGCACAAGCACCTATCACTGTACTCACCTCAGCGCCCTTAACAGCTGCCATGAATACAAAGAACTTGCTGAACATTCCGGCAAAAGGTGGAATGCCACCCAAAGAGAACAAGGCAAGTGTCATCAGGAAAGCCAAGCGCGGATTCGTCCGGTACAAGCCATTGTAACTGTCCATGTCCACTGTACCACCATTATGTTCCTCGACAGCACTGATAATCGTAAAGACTGCCATGTTGGCAACTACATAAATCAACACATAATAGCTCAAGGCTACCGTACTGAATGCAGTGTCACCAATCACAGCCAAGACAATATATCCTGCCTGTGAGATGGAGCTGAACGCCATGAAACGCTTCAGGTCCTTCTGGTGGATAGCAAACAAGTTGGCTACAGTGATAGAAAGGACGACTACGATCATTAACATATACGACCATAATTCCGTCATCGGAGCAAATACCTTCATCAAGATAGCACACAAGGCAAAAGCTGCAGCACCTTTGGAAACGACACTCAGATAACCTGTAACCGTGGTCGGGGCACCTTGATACGTATCTGCTGTCCAGAAATGGAAGGGAACAAGAGAGATCTTAAAGCCCAGTCCACTAAAGAAGAAGACCATTCCCATCACAGTCAGAGGAGTAACGGTAATGACCTGAGCTACCTTATCAAAATACAATGATCCTGTAGCGCCATAGACAAAACTGATGCCATAGATCATCACAGCACTTGAAAACGTAGCTGTCAAGATGAACTTTGCCGCAGCCTCAGCAGAATTATGACGGTATTTATCCAGACCGACCAGACATGCCATGGGGACGGAAGCCATCTCAAGTCCTAAGAAGAACAACAGGAAGTGATTGGCACTGACCATCATGTTCATGCCCAAAAGCGTGGCGATCGTAAGCATATAGAACTCACCTTCCTTGAAAGAAGTGTCTGGGCGTTGCATCCACTCCCGGCTCTGGATGAGGACGATAAGGGTACCCAATGCAAGAATTGTCTTGATGACTCCTACGGATGCATTGGTATAATACATACCACCAAAGGCTTCAGCAGACCCAATGGGGAAGATATTAATGATAATATGGATAGCCAACAGAGCGCACACAAGAGGATTAAACCATTTTCTCTCCACTTCCTTTGCACTGCAGAAATCAGCTATAAACGTGATTACCAGGATGGCCATTAATGTAACCTCCGGAACCATATTCAAAAATTGACTATAATCGATATTCATAATCTACTTTACTTTTTACATTCCGGTGATAACGGTCATGATAGGATGAACAGCATCAGTAATGATATCCTCTGCGAACAAAGGAGCAATACCAAGCAATGCTACGCAGAAGATCAAGCCACAAACGGCAACACGCTCATCCCAGGTTGCATCATGCATACGGGCAACAGCTTCGCTTGCCACTTTCTCGTAACAGATCTTACCAACGACACGGAGGATATACACAGCGGTGATCACAATAGAGGTACAAGCCACGATAGTGCAGACACGATGGAAGAGATCCGCATTTTGGAACGCACCCACAAAGATAGTCATCTCTGCCACAAAGCCAGAGAAGCCCGGCAAGCCAAGGTTTGCCAAGCCGGCAACCACATAGCCCACAGCAAGGAAAGGCACCACCTTCATCAACCCACCAAGATAGCGAACATCACGAGTACCAGCACGATGGTAGATCATACCGATAACAGCAAAGAACAGAGCTGTCATCAATCCATGAGAAAGCATCTGCAGGATAGCACCTGTCGCTGCAGTCTCATTCAGCATCAGCAATGCGAAGAGCACCATTCCACAATGGGAAACGGATGAATAGGCATTGATATATTTCAAGTCTGTCTGCACGCAAGCAGAAAGGGCACCATAGACAACAGAGATCGTCGTAAGAATCAGGAAGACCTTCGTCCAATAACCCGTAGCCGCAGCAGGAAGCAAGAACATGGCAATGCGGAAGCAACCATAACCTCCCAACTTCATCAAGACACCTGCATGCAGCATGGACACTGCTGTCGGGGCTGAAGCATGACCATCAGGAGACCATGTATGGAAGGGGAACAAAGCACCAAGAACGCCAAATCCGATAAAGATAAATGGGAAGAACACATTCTGAATGGCAACAGGAATCGCATGGGCACCATTCTGATGATGGGCAATGTCGATTACATCCATTGTATTGCCACCAGCAAAATAGTAAATGCCAAGAATACCAATAATCAGCAAGGCAGAGCCACCCATCAACATCAAGGTAAGCTTCATGGCTGCATACTCCTTCGGACCCGTACCCCAAACACCAATCAAAAGATACATAGGAATGAGGGCTACCTCATAGAACATAAACATCGTGAACATGTCACGGGAGATAAAGAACCCGAATACGCCAGATGACAACAACGTGAACCATAGGAAATACTCTTTCTTCATAGGTTCCATCTGCCAGGAGGCGAATGTCCCGGTGAAAACAATCACGGCAGAAAGAAGGATCATCACGACAGAGATCCCATCCACGCCTGTGGCAAATTTAATGTGGAGCGGACGGAACCAGTCGATGCTGGCGCCGAAAAGCATCGGGTCAGTATTTCCTGCATGACGCGCTCCAATAAAATCAAAGACAAGATAGATGGAAAGGGCAAGCAGAATGCTGGCTCCAGTCACCATCACCCCGCGTACCTGCTTGTCATTGCCTGCCAACCACAGACCAACCAACATCAGGACCGGGACTACAACAAATAATATTAAGTATGTCATTTTCTTTTCCGTTAATGATTAGAGGAGACTAAGAAGTACTAAAGTTAGGGCGACAGCACCTGTCAGGAACCATACGGCATAAGAGCGGACATCACCACTCTGCCATGGGCGCAAGGTCTGACCTGCTTCACTCGTACCCCATGCAAGGAAATTAAACGTTCCGTCGATCACGTAACGGTCGAACCAAGCGATAGGCTTGGAGAACAACCCGAATACGATCTTATGACAGAAGAACTGCCAAGCATCATCAATATAGAAGCGGTTGAGGGCAGCCTGATGCAATTTCGGCATTGCCTTTGCCAACCGATCTGGAACAGGATTGTGCTTGGGCGCATACATCCATGTTGCAAGTGCAAAGCCGAAACATGCTACGCTCAGGCTCAGCCACGCAGTAGGTCCGAACTCAAAATGCTGTAAGCCAATCTCGGCAGAAGCCCCAGTAGCAGACACGAAATGACCAAATGGGATCCAACCTGCAACACATGAAATAACAGAGAGGAATACCAATGGTCCCCACATCACAAAAGGCACTTCAGCTGGCTTCTTACGATGCTCAGGATCTAACTCATAATAACTCTGTCCCCAGAAAATAACGTAATACAAACGGAACATATAAAATGCCGTAAGACCAGATACTAAAGTCATGAAATAGCCCATGAACGGTGAGAACTGGAAGCATGCATCAACGATCTCGTCCTTAGAGAAGAACCCTGCCAAGGGCCAGAAGCCGCTGATGGCAATTGTCCCAATCAGGAAACAGATGTTCGTAATCGGCATGTACTTATGCAAGCCACCCATGTATTCCTTGAAATTGGAACCAATGATCACGATAATAGCACCTGAGCAGAGGAACAACAGGGCTTTGAACATGGCATGTGTAAACAAGTGGAACATGGAAGCCATATACCCCAATCCACCGACCTCATTGTCAAGTCCTTCCGGTGCGACGAAACAAACACCCAAAGCAACGAGCATATAGGCAATCTGAGAAATCGTGGAAAAGGCAAGACCACGCTTAATATCACGCTGGCAGCAAGCTACGACAGCTGCATAGAATGCAGTGAAAGCTGCGATATAAGCAACGTAATGCAGCGTATGAGGAGCATACTGTATCCAAATCGGGAACAGGGAAGCCACTTGATAGACACCGGCTACAACCATCGTAGCGGCATGGATCAATGCAGAAACTGGCGTAGGACCCTCCATCGCATCTGGCAACCAGATGTGCAATGGGAACATGGCACTCTTACCGGCACCACCGATAAACATCAGGAAAAGCGCTGTTGGCATCAGCCAACCATACTCTCCAGCTGCATTGCCTACTTGGGCAGCAAGTCCCGGGTTCACCGTCGCATTCAGATCATAGTTGAAAGTTCCTACATAATAACTGAAGAACAGGATACCAATCAGGAAGAAGAGATCGGCAAAACGAGTCACGATGAACGCCTTCTTTGAGGCATGTACTGCAGCATGCTTGGGATAATAGAATCCGATGAGCAGATAAGAACAAACGCCCACCAATTCCCAGAACAAGTACATTTGGAAGATATTGGTAGCGACGACCAGTCCTAACATAGACATAGTAAACAGAGACAGGAACGCATAAAAGCGCTGGAATCCTTTCTCATAGCCTATTTTCTTATAATGGTCGTCCCGTTCTGCCATATAGCCGAACGAATAGATATGTACCATGAAACTGACTGTCGTAATAACGACTAACATCATCACGCTGATTGGCGTCAGACGGAAACCAATATTAAAGGTCAGAGCCGTCGTAAACTTCAGCCATGTAAAATTAAAGGCAGTCACTATCGGGTACATCCCATCAGCACCCCTTCCTATTTGGAAAAAGTACTTATAAGCTGTATAACAGGACAGGAAGAACAACACTCCCAAGATTGTCGTACCGATAAGACCTGCAACCTTTTCTTTCATCTTCATACCCGCAAGTCCGAGCAAAAGAAAACTCAAGAACGGGAGAAGAAGTATCAAAAATGCATAATTGTATTCCATTGTAATTTATAATTTCATGTTTTCGATACTGTTCACCTGATCACTATGGAAATTGCGGTAAACATTAATGATAATAGCAATGGCTACAGCTGTCTCTGCGGCACTTACCCCGATTGAGAACAGGGTGAAGAACACACCTTCAAGCTGACCAGGATACAGAATACGGTTGAACACCGCAAAGTTCAAATCTGCAGAGTTCAGTACCAATTCAATAGAGATAAGCATTGCAATCAGGTTACGACGGGTTACGAAACCGAAGAAACCGATAAAGAACAATAGTGCACTAAGCACAAAATAACACCAAACGGGAATCATTTCTTATCCTCCTTTCTTGCAATAACAATAGCACCGATGATACATGCCAGTAAGAAGACGGAAATAAACTCAAAGGGGAGCACATATCCATTCTCTCCTGAGCCAACGAGTTGCTGACCCACCTGATCCATGGGGACTTCAACGTCAGCAACGCTGGCTGCCATGTCAATAAACTTATTCTTAATTAATACAAAGACAACAGTAGCCAAGCCTATCAGGGCAACAAGGGCTGCACCCACAACACGGCTACCTTTCATCCGTTCTACAAGTCCCTGCAACGTACGCTTCGACACCAGGTTGATGGCAAAGACATACAATACCGTGATACCACCGGCATACACTGCAATCTGGGCAGCGCCGAGATAGGTATAATCCAACAGGAAATAAATACCTGCCACTCCAAAAAGCACGAACAACAAGAAGGTAGCGGCACGCATGATCTTAGTTGTCGTAACACACAAGATGGCCGAGCCAAGGATGACTACTGCCAATATGATAAACATGATTAAATTTGCCATATCTTACAGATCCTCCTTATTTAGTCTTGGTGTTAAACGTACCGATCTTAAAAGGTGCCCCACCATCAAGAATATTAGGCAGAGATCCACCATCATATACCTCCTTGTCAAGGTGAAGGACAAGTTTGGAACGATCGAAGACTGCATTCTCGAAATCATTCACGAAGTGAATCGCATCAAAATTACATGCATTGGTGCACAATTGGCAAAACATACAGTCGCCAAGATCATACAGATAATCATCCAATACTTTCTTCTTGCGCACTGTAGCCTCGTCCGTCTCAAAATGAGATGTGATCTTAATCGTGCCATTAGGACATGCCTTCTCGCACATTGTGCATGCTGTACACTTATAGTCGCCCACTTTCAAGCCACGTGCCTGCAATTTCGGGTCGTTTTGCAACTCCTCTTCGGTCACGCGCTTGAATACCAGACGCCCACGATGGCGTGCGCTGACATGCAGCGTAGTCTTACGATTCTCAGGATACTGCTCGGTGGACTTCGCCGTAAAATATTCCTTCAGCGTAGTCTTCATACCGACTGCGAGTGTTTTCACTCCGTCAGCAATACCCTGGAAATATGATTTATCTTTATTTTCCATTTCTCCTTAATTAAAAGTGAAGTCCAAAAGCTACACAAACAGTCATAATGACCAAATTCAACAAGGCAAGAGGCATAAGATATTTCCACTCCAACTTCAAGATCTGATCAATACGAAGGCGTGGGAATGTCCACTTGACCCACATGAGCAGCCATACGACAAAGAAAGTTTTGCCAAAGAACCATATAAATCCTGGAATATAATTCATCACGGTATCGAAACCGCTGATGCCTATATTTAAAGGGGCCCAACCACCTAAGAAAACCGTGGTGGCAATTCCAGAAATGACAAAGAGGTTCAAATATTCAGCCAAATAATAGAACCCGAAGCCCATACCAGAATATTCTGTATGGTAGCCTGCCGTCAACTCCGACTCTGCCTCTGCGAGGTCGAATGGACCACGGTTTGCCTCTGCATTACCTGCGACGCAGAAAACAAGGAAAGCCACGATGGCCGGGATGTGCCCCTTGACAATCAACCACTGCCAAGGACCCGTCTGGGCATCTACGATACCACTTACCTGCATGGTACCTGTCAGGGCAACTGCTGTAACAAGGCATAATCCCAATGACATCTCATAGGATATCATCTGCACAGCGCCACGCATTGCGCTGGTGACTGAATATTTATTATTACTTGACCAACCTGCTAAGAAGATGCCCAGCACGCCAATCGAAGATATGGCGG
>ULNB01017447.1_pt1 | contig 17734 bp, 20 predicted proteins | sample 1951811 | NCBI WGS metagenome assembly ULNB01 (sample SAMEA4835566, study PRJEB28245) | human gut metagenome | biome: gut microbiome; material: fecal sample | place: Denmark | collected 2008
CTTATTGAGCCCCATATTTACTTTTGCCTTGACAGGAGACAGACCGTCTCATCGTGTTCATCCGTGTACCACCAATCAGTCGGCTCTTCTCCCTCAAATAGAATCGGGAACTGGAACTTCACGGCTTTTACGTATCTGCCGTTCTCTTGACGTTCTGGATACAGTTCAACTCGCTCTATTAAAGTCTGCATGAATGCTTTCTTATCTGCATCCGATAACTGGGGTATTAACTCGGTGAACTGCTGCAACTCAACATAAGCAGCCTTCATCGTGACCTTGGCACTGGTCTGATTGCGCAGGGCTCTCTCCTCGTCCTCAATCATGACATCTGACTGCGCTATCTCATCATAAAGTTTGCGAAGACGTTTTGACATGTCCTCGTACATCATGTCGTAGTTTGGATCCAGCACATCCAGATTGTCTATTTCAGCCGCCAGTTTGTCTTTTCGACCAACATACTGATTTCTTGCCTGCCGTAAATCCGCCAGCTTTTTCTTGATTTCACCTGTATCAAGACTTTCCACAGCCTCGTCATAGAATGCCTTAAAAAACGTAGGGGATTTACACGCAGCCTGTATGATTTTAATCACTTCATCATTGATAGGGTCTTGAGGTGGCTGTTTCTTGTATGTACAGCGCTGTCCATCTATGAGTTTGCGATGCTTGCAGACATAATAAAATCCGTCTTTGTAAAAGCCGGATCCATCCTTCTTTTTCTTTCGGTTCACAGAACCGTACATGGATGCTCCGCATACGGGACACTTGAGCAGTCCTGATAGAATATGCTCATGCTCCAGTGAATGAGTCTTCTCCCAGCCAACTCCCGTGACCTCACGCTTCTTTCGCACAGCATTCCAGGTTTCTTCGTCAATAATGGCATCATGCAAGCCCTCGTATACGGGATACTCTTCCTGCTTTACAACATGGAATTCATTCCGAGTACCCTCTATTTTTTCCGTAGCACGTCTGCCATAGGCTATTTTTCCTGCGTAAACAGGATTGTCCAGCACCATCTTGACGAAATGGGTGGAAAATAGTTCGAATTTGCCGTTTCCTCTTGGATCACGTCTGTATCCCGTATCATTCAGATACTTTGCAACACCTGCGATACCACTGTAATTGAGGAACCTATTGAAGATAATCCTCACTATTTTGGCTTCATCTTCATCAATCACGAGATGACCATCTTCTAATTGATATCCGAAAGGAGCCTGACCTCCATTCCATTTGCCTTCCTTGGCTTTTTGTCTACGTCCAGCCATAGTCTGCTCACGGATATTTTCACGTTCAATTTCGGCGACTGCTGCTATCACCGAAATCATCAGTTTACCTGTCGGACCAGCACTGTCAATTCCTTCTTCAACGGCTAAGAGATTTACACCGTAATCCTGCATAAGTTGAAGATTGAACAGTACATCAGCCGTATTCCTACCAAATCGGGATAGTTTGAAGACAAGAACGTAATCGACATCATCTTCGTTGCTGTTATCGATACGTTTCATCATCTCTTGAAATCTTGGACGACCGGCCGTGTTCTTACCAGATTTGCCTTCATCCGAGAAGACCTCTACAACCTGCATATCTCTATGCTTCGCTTCTTTCCGCAGACGGTCTTCCTGAGCATCTAACGAATAGCCTTCGATCTGCATCTCTGTAGAAACACGAGTATATAAATAACATCGACTCTTTTTTGATTTTGCCATGGTGTTATTTCCCCCCTTTGCAACTGTCAATGATGACAGTAATTACGTGGTTCGATTGTACCACCAAAACAGGGGAAAAATCAAGACTGGTAGCGGATTTTCAGCGATTTTAACAGGAAAAAGGTGGACCGATTTGGCCCACCTTTCGCATCATTTTCTGTTAAGAAATCACTTCTGCCATCCAGTCTCTAAATACGGCTCCGTTATGACCGACCGACAATGGCATCATCATCGATTCTTTTCCTCTTGTTCGATACCGAACATTACTGATTGCCTTTGCTTCTGAAACAGCCCATGTTTCTCCTGCAAAACGCCATTCTTCTTCAAAACGTTTTTCAACTGGATATTCTTCATCCAAATACGTTCGAGTATAAACTCGATAATGCTTTTTTGGTGCTCCCATAATCATTTACCTCAATGATTTTCTTCCCAATACTTCAGTATCGCTTCTCGGATCTCAGTTTCGGAATACCCTGACAACTGAGAATATCCAACGTAATTATCCATCGCGTTCTTGAGAACAAACGTCGGCACATCCTTTGCAAATTTCTCCTGCTCTTCGGCAAGACCTACACTCGGACGCTCTTTCTTGTAAGCATGATAACCAAACTTTCGATTTGTCCAAAACCATTCGGCAAAAGTCTCTGCCGAATAAATTACAGAAGACTGAATCATCACATTTCCAGATGTAAACACAGGCAACGGCTTTTTCTGTTCATCTAAAGCAATGAAGGTATCATAGCGCGGTTCATATTCAAAGAAATACGAATTACCAACAGGGCGGTTTCTGTTCTTCAGAACGACAATCTCCACTATTCGCTTATCCTTTGCTTTCTCCTTCAAAATCATTTCGTTCTTCTCATCATCTGTTGTCTTACGGGGCTTTTTATCCTTCCCTATAGTATTGTTATATCTATCTTCAGAAATAACACCAGGCTGCATCCCCCAGACAACATCTGCGCAGTATTCAATCATAGAAGACTCCTTAAATGCGGAGAAGGAAATACGATTCAAATAGTTCTCACGATTCAAAGCACAAATCATGATGACAACCAAGTGATAGCGTCTGGAAAAAGCTTGCAACTTTTTCATAATAGACTCAATGTTCATACGCATATCAGTCATAACACGACCGTTCTCATCCAACGTCGGAGCCAACATCTGAAGATAGTCGATAAAGACTACGGGCTTTTCGCCCGTCTCGTCCATATAACGCTCAACTTCATCAATCACAGTATCTACTGTGATGTCGGCGTTACTCGGATACACAATCATCCTGTCTCCAACACAGGCTGCATAAGCCGCCAACTGTTCCTGCACTTCTCTTGAAGTAACATTACCAGGCTCATTAAAAATCGCATCGGCGGTACACTGTCTGTACGACGCATCATTCTCATGCTGTAGATGGATACGACGTGACAAAGATTTAGCCAGAAGCGCATCTTCATCCTGTTCCAACTCAAAGAACAGCACATGAGAGCCAAGCGTCGCAGCATTTTCACCCATCTGATGTATAAGCGTTGTCTTTCCCAACGAACTAATCGCACCCAGCACATGAAGACCCTGTCGAAGCGGACATATATTATCAATATTAGCAAAACCCGTTAACACCTTTTGCTGTGCCTGTGCTTTCAATGCTGCCGCAACAAAATCGCGCTTAGCGTAAGCACTCATCTCTACAAACTTCGGTCGAGGACGAGGTGCTGGTGCCACATTCATACCTGGGCGTGGAGTCATCGGCATATCTTCTATAGACGGAACAGCAGCAGGCTCCGCAACAGATTCCGTAGTGTGTTCCATTTTATCTTCCGTAGTGTTCATAATCTCATTCATAAAATTGTTCGTTCCTTTCGTTGTTTTTGGGTTTGTATGATAACTTGAATGTTTGTAAGTTCTGATATGGCAGGTATCAGTACGTTTTATTGCTGGTATTCATACAGGGAAGGAGCATGCATGTCTTACCCTGTATGCGTCCAGCTTTTATCTTACAAACCCCAGAGTGTTTTCTTAAAAAATCAATCTTATTTCTTAGATCCCAGAACTTTTCTTAAGTTTCTTTTTATCATTATAACGTAACAATAATGGTAAGGAGGGGCGGCGGCCGTAGGCACCAGCCGCACCTCCCCCTTATATTCCAATAATGGTATATTGGAATAAGAGAACTCATTTCGGATTTCAGCAGCTCCCAGTAACGATTTACAGAGGGTAGTACCCCGCAGAACCGAAAATGGTAGGGCACAGAACCGAAAATTGTACCCCACGGAACCGAAAAAAGTACCCCACGGAACCGAAAATTAACTTAGTATAAAAGTTCATCTTGAACAAAATCAGGATTTCTCCCTTCGTGAGGAAAAGTCCAGATTACATCCCCAAGCCTACTATATGTTGGAATAAACGGCTTCCAATCATCCTTCTCCATTTTATCTGTATCTGGAATACTTATATTGACAAACGCTTCCCTCAATCGGCTCTCTTTATCCAATATGCGCATGCCTTCTTTGAAAGCACGTTCCAAAGTATTGTTTCTATGTTTAGGCGACAATTTGTCTAAAGCATTTTTCAAATCATTACAGTTTTGAACAATCGTATATGCTGTTACTCTTGGAATTCTTTCGCCACCACCGCCTAAACGCACAAGATAATTGCATATATACTTAGCAATTTCATAACCATAAGTATATTTTGAACGACCTTGCAATAAACGAGACGTCGTTGGTATACGTTTCTGATGCCCATTACTCTTTAACACAGGATAATCGCCATCATAAACCAAGCTGTCAAGATACATACTATGCTTCAAATCATACATATACGGAGATTCAAATATAATCGTGTTTGACTTCGTATCATACTTTTTCCACACCATAACTCTTGAGAAAATGTACCCAACAAGTTCCCCGCATTCTATCCTGGGAATGCAACCAATAATGTTTTCATATCCCATGATTTTCTCAATCAGTTTACCGACCTGTAAACGGCTCACGTTAGTTTGAAGTCCCATCTTTTTCATCAATTCTGGGACATAAACAACAACTTCTTTCGAACGAATGGTATCCCAATCAATCTCGGCTTCGTTTCTAATTTCCTTTTCCATCTGTTGTTCCACTGCGCTGAACAACACGGCAAGCGGCATAATATCGTCGTTCGTCTGATTGTCAGCAAGAATTTCTGACCAATCTATCTGTGACTCTGGGATATCGTCGAAATAAAACTCACCGTTCTTATATTCCAACTTAATAATCTTACGAGTGCGCATCATGTGCGCTTTCTTATCCTCCGTAATTGTCAGGGCATTCTCCCATTCCAACTTAGAAGGGTTCGTTATAAAAGTCGGAATCCTTAAAGCAGCAGGCACTCTGTTCTTAGTTCTATTTGCCATCGTTCATCACACTCCCTCATTCTTCCGATAATAATGAATCAACTGATGAATCATACCCGCAGCAGAAACACCCGTTTCATCAGCATAATCCATAAGCCATTCTTTATCCGCTTTCGTAATACTAAGGCTCAACGTAGTCCTTTCTGTCTTCCTCGGAGCATTCGCCCGTTCCACTTTCTTCTCAATCTTTTCCTGTTCGCGTTCACGCACCTGAGCCTGATTCGCAAAAATACTATTCGACATCTCTATACCCTCCTGTTAATCAATTCTTATTTAGTTTTTAATTCATTCCTATATCAGTCTTGTACCGGAGTTAATCAAAATCCGTCCCATCGGGCTTCTTTCCCCTGTATGCTTCCAGCAGTTCCTCGTCCAACCCGGCTACCTTCCTGATGGTATTCACCATATCGAGCGCACCCTGCGCTGCCATATGCCTCGGAGCGAACTCTATAACACTTTTTCCCATTGCGGAAGCCTGCAAAAACATCTCAGACTGTGGTAACGTCGTGACAACGGCATTGAGCCAATCCAGCCCTTCAAGCCATACCATGAAATCCTTACAGGATGTCCATCTCGTCCATTGGTTGATGATAATCACCAACGCCGCATCTTTCTTTCGATAAGTTTGAACCATATCCAACATCCGATTAAGAGTCGGAATATCCAGTGCAGATGCTCTGGTCGGGACACAGATAACATCTGCGTTCTGAACCCATTCGGCAGAATGCTCTGACAAAACGCCTGGTGTATCCACAATCGTCACCTCAGCATTCGGATCATCCTTTGGTTCAATCAAGGAACCACCCTGCGGATCCAGATTAAAAAAACTATATGGTGTTCCTGTCCGCTCCAAACTCTTTCCCAGTTCACAGCAACAGGTTGTCTTACCTACGCCGCCTTTCTGATTCATAAAAACGATATTCACCTACATAACCTCCTTCGCAACAAAAAAAACGGGTATCACACAGAACCAGAAGATAGAGTTATCCCACATAACTCATAATTCTTCTCAATGGTTCGGTCTGACACCCGTTGGCAATCTAAAACCGTTCCTGCCTGCACTCACCGCTCTCCCGCATGTCTCTGCATACGGATCATCGCCTGTTTTATGTACTCATGAGTACAAGCAATGCTATTCAATTCTTATATAAGAATTAGCCTCTTCTTGGCTACTTCTTAATTTAAGTATATTCAAAAAAAGTCCAAAATCAACCCTTGACATTTATTATGGGGAAAAATTTCGCCGTGCATTTCCCCATCCCCCTGTGTATGAACGGGTGCGCCGTCAGGCGCATCCCCATTCCATTATGGCGTCGGACATCTATGTGCCATTACACGTTCTCCGCAGCATCTATCTCCGCCTTCAACTCTCGCTTGTATTTGTAGAACGAGTTCCTGCTGACACCCGCCAACTTCTTCTCGATAATCACGGCGTCGGAGAGTGAACCATCGAAATCCTTGCTCAGTTGCTTAATCAGTTCCTTCGCTTCATCGGCTTTCTTCACATGCAGTTTCCTTCCATACACACCGCCAATCTGCTTGCCGTTCAATCGGGCTGTCTCCATCCCTTCGACAGTACGCTGCCTTAGATAATCCACTTCCGCCTGCGACCGCTCGAACGCCAACTTAATCTGCTTCTCAGCCAGCCTCAGCAGATACTTGTTGATTCCCTCCAAGACCAAATCAACATCATCGCCAGTCATAGCAATCTGATTTGTCATCGCACTCTTGTAAGTCTCAGTGTTCAAATGGGGTTCCTTCAGGAACACAAGATTGACGCCTCGCTCAAACAAATCCTGATATGCCTGAAATCCTTCCTCGGCATCACGGCTCATACGGCTCACTTCGTCAAAAACTATCGTATCGCCATTTTTCACCATCTTATACAATCTGCTCCATCTGGGACGATCCATCTTTCGCCCTGTATAAGCCTCCTGTACCAGAACAGCATCCGAATATAACTTCTTTATATTTCTCGCTTGTCTATCAAGACTCTGGTCAGGAGTAGAGATGCGACAATATCCATATGTCTTTCCCATGTATACCCAACCTCCTCTAATCATAAGTTTTATACCAAATCGTGGGAGCCCCCGATTTGTTCGTCTGGATCATAGATCACATCTCTCTATTTGTCAATAACTTTTGGTACAAATAATTAACCCTTCATTTTGGTACTCCTTTTGATGCTTACGCATCCTGAAACGGTCTAACGACCGTCGAGTGTTTTTGTGAATAAAAGATGGAAACACCATCATCACATAACAACATTCATTGAAAAGGAGAACAATCATGAACAAGAACTTCTTCAAGGCTACTGGTCGTGCCGCTAAAATCACTGGTAAGGACGTAAAGGAACTCCGTAAGCACTTCAACAAGAAGGCTACCGACGCACCGGCTGAACTGGTCAGCGCTCTCATCACTGCTCACCACATCTACGACGGCTACAAGACCAAGGCTGTCGAACCCGCTGTTGAAGCGTAACAACAACTCCGAGCATCCTCATACACGAGGGTGCTCTTCTTTTTTCTTGTAAAACAATATCCTCAGGCTACGCCTTCGGGTTTGCACGCATGTCGCCTTCGGCTCCATGCATACAAATAAAACAAAATGAAAAACGGGTGTGATTACAGAAATTACAACTCAAAATCACACCCTAACGGAGGTTTCGTCATGAATACATCTCAACCTGCATACGCTTTTATAAAACAAAACAAAGATCCAGTCCCCATCGAAACAGTCCCCGACGAGCATGAAGAATCCCGCGACTTCCTGCCATCCTTCTGGTGGAATAATCGACGCTATTTCATCCAAGACTTTATCCGCTGCCACAACAACCCGTGGATTGGCTGTGCGGAATATCCTGAGCATATTCACGCTTACGAGGCCGACCAGTACGTCAATCCGCTGTTCATCGAACTTGTAGACCAAGAACACATCAACATCTACGAAGAACACGAGTTACCATCCCCCTTGTGTATGAACGGGTGAGCCCGTAGGGCTCATCCCCACTTCGTTATGGCAACCGACATTTACCCCCGAAAGGAGTGATTCCACAAACATGATATGGGACCGACTTTACAAACTCGCAAACGACTTCCTTTACGTCTACCGTGAAGCCGATATCGGATGGAATTACGCATTATATTCACGGGACGGTCCTTCCCGCGCTTATTCTCTCGCCGATGGTGGCTACATCCAAGGTGAAACCACAGCCAATATCAACGATATTGCTTCTCTCGCCGCCTATCGCTTAAAAGCCGATGATACCCCCATTCCCGCAAATCTGTCCTTTGAAAAATTTGCAGTTCAAATTGATACCAAACCTGATATCACCATCCGTGGTATCAGAGTCTTTCTGTCGCCAGAACTCAAAAAGGCAGGCATAAACGCACTGCCTAATCACATCTTAACAGACCTTCGGCGCATCATAGATCGCCGTCTTTCCAGTCCCATACTGCTTATGCATAACCTGATGGGATGGAAGATGCATTTCATCACAAACGATAATCTGCCTGACACAACGCCTGTCAGTGTAGAACTGCCAGATGCTATCGGGCATCTCTATCCAGATACTAACGTCAGTCCTGATGACATCGGAGAATACGATACATCCTGGGCGTATCGACTCTGGATGGAACCTATCTACATCGACCGTCGTGGTAACGACATCGTGATAGATGCAGACTAAAAACACTAAAAACATCTAAAACAAAAGAATGATGCTACGCATCACGGGTGCAATTTTGTAGCGTTTGGGCATTCTCTATACAAATGCTTTCCATCCGCTTCACACTTGCACCCTTTTACACGCTTTTTATACCAAACCAAAGAACAAGGAGGACACATTATGGCTATGACAATCCGCGAATTCGCTGACGAACTCATCAACACCCTGAAAACAACCTTTCCTGACCTCTTTGAACATGCCTCTTTCGCAGTGCAGACCGTTCCTAAGCCTGGCAATCTGCTCTTGACGGGTATTACCGTCAATTTCCACGGCTCCAATATCGCGCCATGCTACTACATTGATGAACAGTATAACAAGTGCCTTGAAGGCACACCGCTCTCTGCTGTGGCATCTGACCTCGCAGAAACCATCCGCCAGACAAGCGATTTTCAGCCCAATATCGACATCACAGCCATTCAGGACTTCGCATCTGCGAAAGACCATATCTTCCCGAGACTCATTGATGCTCGTCCTGGCAAGAACGACGACTACCTCGCCAAGAGAGTTTCCACGGCGATACCTGGCACAGACATCTCTGTTATCTATGAAATAGCACTCTCTGACGAAGAAATTCCCCGCATGACGGTCACCGTCACGAACGAACTTGCCGAGATGTGGAACATTCCGCTGGAAGACCTGCACGCTATCGCAGTCCAGAACGCCGTAAAACAGCGTCCTCTGTACTTCACTGACATGAATGGTCTCCTGAGCAGTTTTGCACCTGAAGATTTTCCTGAATTCGAAGTAGAATCCATGCTGTATGTTCTTACCAACAAGCAGAAGATTCATGGTGCTTCCGTCATCCTGTACCCTGAAGCAGCAAAGATGCTTCATGACCATTTCCCGAACGGGTTTCATGTGCTTCCTTCGTCGATCCATGAACTCATCATTGTGCCCAAAGCCCTGTCTGACAACCCGGAAGAACTGAAAATGATGGTAATGGCCATCAACGCATCTGAAGTCATGCCCGCTGACCAGCTGTCCGATAGCGTCTATACACTGGATGCAAACGGCAACCTCACTGTAGTTCTCTAACGACATCACAAAAGGCAGGCTGGCAATCCAGTCTGCCTTTTTTATACAGGGAGAAATCAATCATGACAGTCTATAACATAACAGAAGTAGAGCCTCGCATCTGCCTCAAAGAGACCAATCTGCATCCTTATCATGCAAGCCTGTCTTCACCTGATGAAATCATAGATTTCATAAATGACTATGCATCCGATCTTACAACCGAATGTATCTTCGTCTTCAATCTGGACAACCGCAATCACGTGATTAACTTCACCCGTGCTGCCGTTGGAACGGTCAGCATGGCTATCAGTACAGGTCGTGAAGTCTTTAAAGCAGCCGTTCTGTCCAATGCCAGCAGCATTCTGCTTTGTCATAACCACTTATCAGGTGACCCGTCACCCTCTAAAGAAGATGCCATGTTTACCAGACGGCTTGCGAAAGCAGGTGATTTGCTCGGTATTCCGCTCATAGAGCACCTTATCGTCACACCTGAAAAAACGTACTACAGTTTTCGTCTCAGCCAGCCCGATATCTTTGTTGTCGACACGCCAGCAACCGCTGCGGAAGGAGGACCAAATGGATAGAAAAGAAAAGATGGACCGTATCACGCAGATGCTTAAAGAAGGCGTCGAGAACGTCTTCTCCTCTGAAAACTATAAGAAATGGCTCCAAACAGCCGCCAAGTTCCACCATTACAGCCTGAATAACCAGATTCTCATCCTCATGCAGACAGGCGGTACTGCCACTCACGTGGCAGGTTACCGCAAATGGCAAACGCTTGGACGGCAAGTCCGAAAGGGAGAAAAAGGCATCTTCGTGATAGCCCCCATGCCTATCAAGCAAAAAGCAGATAACCCTGATGAGGATGACAGGACACTCACGCTCTTCAAGGCGACCGCAGTCTTTGACATAAGCCAAACAACCGGCGAAGAATTACCAACGCTGACGCATGTTCTCACAGGAGATGATGCATCATACGACGCAATCATCGAGAAACTTATTAGTTTTTCGCCTGTTCCTATTACATTCACGTCTGACCTTCCAAACGGTGTCTATGGCTGCTTCTCTCCGTCGGAAAGAACCATCAAGGTTCGTGACGACGTGAGCAGAAAGCACCAGCTGCGCTGTCTGGTTCATGAACTCAGTCACGAAATACATGATTCCGACCTGAAAAGCACGGATTCCAGAGAAACCAAAGAGGTCAGAGCCGAAAGTGTCTCATTTATCGTCTGTAATGCCCTTGGTATCGAAACAGACGAATATTCCTTCGGTTATATTGCAGGTTGGAGTTCTGGTAAAGACATTCCCGAACTAAAAGCCACTCTCCAACAGATACGTGACACGGCAGATAAAATCCTGTCTGCCATACTGCCACAGGAGGTGGTAGCTTGAACCCAGAAATGCGAGAAAAATTCTCCAAGGAAGACTATCTCTTTCTGAAAGGAAGAGGTTGTATGGATTATTTTGCTCCCAGAGACATTGAAGAATGGCTCCATAACGAAGGTGGCATCGTCGGACAAGAAGAGGCATGTAAAACCGCCGCTATCCTTGTCCATCGCCATTACGAACAGAACTGTCCGTCCGTGACACTCTTCTGTGGACCCACTGGTTCAGGGAAAACCGCAATATGGCGCAGTTTCCAGAAGGAATACTCCGCAAAAAACATCGTCATTCATGACGCCAGTTCTTTATCCGCAGAAGGGTGGAAGGGTGGCAACAAAATATCGACTATCTTCCGAAGCCTCAATCCTGATACCCGTAAACGCTGCATTCTGGTTCTCGACGAATGGGACAAATGCCTGGAACCGCAATACGGTTCCAACGGCACCAACTATTCTGACCTCTTGCAGAATCAGATGCTTGCTCTATTTGACCATCAGACTCTGTTCTTCGGTTCTGAAGACCGTGAGAGAGACAGTTTCTCAGTCGATACCAGTTCCGTAAGCATCGTGCTCCTCGGCGCGTTTGAACGGCTCTTAGAAGCGAAATCACGTGATACCAAATCCCTGGGCTTTGGTTCGGATATTCGCCAGAAATGCACCTATGCGAACACTGAGATAACCGCAGATGACCTTCTCAAGTACACCTGTATCAGAGAAGAGATTGTCGGCAGAATCGACCGCATCGTCACACTAAAACCGCTCACAGTCCAGGACTACATGCGCATCATGGTTCTTCACATCGAAGAACTCTCCAAAAAGATGCGCACACTCATCGACATTGACAGTCAATCTCTTGCCATGATTGCCCGCATGGCTATCGGCAAGAACCTTGGTGCCCGTTGGGCGAACCATAAGATTGACGCGATCATCGACGAACTAACCTATAATGACCCGTATCCAGAACGGTTCATCTTCCGATACGAGCCACCAGATGCCGATGAACAGCGGCAGAGTCTCTTCATGGAATAACGCACCCGAATACTGCAGTATTATAAAAAGGAGCATCCATTACGGGTGCTCCTTCATTTTCTTTATTGTTTTATCATCAATAATTATATTCGATATATACAGCCGGTACTTCATAAGTCTGGACCGTTTTATCAATAATTCCACTTGTATCTTTTATCTTCATTACAGTTAAACCATCGCCACGCCCATAGATTGTTATAGTATCACCTTCGATAATCGTTGGTTCTTTTACTTCTCTATGGTCATAAAGCACAATCTCCTGATTTGTTCCTGGAATAACACACTGAATTGGTGCTCCCATGATTGTATCAACAATACCAGTTTGAATCTTAACGACTTGAACTGTAATATAAATCGGAACACCTTCCCATTGACTTGGATACCTAAGCAAATCATCATACGATACCGAAACAGCAGATGTTTTAAATTCATTCTCCTTTTGAATCGCCCTTTGTTTTACAGTTTCTGCATATGCAGATTTCATATTTTGATATTCCGTATTATCATCCGTCAAACGACCCATAATAACACCATCTGTCAAATAAACACAATTTTCATCTGAATGATACTCAACAACGCCGCCAATTATAAACTTCTTGCCAGAACTTGATGACCCATTATAATAATCAGCCATATTATACTTAGGAACATATGCAGATAAAGCAATCTCATCTTCTAAATCAGGATTCACAAATACATGGTCCTCAAACACTCGAATATCGCTTAACCCTGCAATATACACCTGTACTCTTTGCCCCTCATATTGAGAATAATTACTCATCAAATCGCGCACATAAACATGCGGAGCATCAGAATAATCTGGAAGAGGCTCCCTATTTTCCACCTCAACAGCATCTTGTGTTTCAGACGAAACAACTTCCGAACTCATAGAACGCGATTCTGCGGCAGAATCCTTTTTCGAGGAAATGACTCCACACGATTGAAGTTTTGCCATAATAAAAACCATAAGCAAAACGCAGACTATAAGTGACAACTTTCCACTTTTCATGAAAATATCCTCCTGTAATTATTTATCTTTTCCTACTTCTATAAAAACGCGATGATGGAAGACCTGGCACCCAAGTGTCATCCAACCATCCACCACCAGTTCTTTCATATGGGCCATTAAATCCTGACGTTTTCTTTGAAGACGTCTTCTTAGATGCTGAAGGATATGATTTATTTGGCTTCGTTGCCTGCGCAACACCGTTTCCAGACGATATAGGCTGATCACTCTTTCTTACAATAGGTTTAGCCAGTTCTGGGAAAAAGTCTTCACCATATCCAACCGCTGAAACAGCCGCTTGATATACTGCTCTCCTCAATCCGTAAAGGAATTCGAGAACATGACCGTTCTCAAAAACAATCTGCTTCAAGCGCGGCTTTACATAGAACAAATACTTGTTCCGATCTAAGTCACAAACACCTATTATGTCTTCGCCATTCCAGCAATAACCATTAACAGCGACGCTGTTTTTACAATATTTCTCATAATATGATTTGAGCTTATAAAACATGCTCATCAAATCATCATCATTTGCAAAAAGAACATGCAAATCTGACTCTTCATATACGATCTTATTGAGCATACAATCACTCCTTTCCGATTAAAACAATACATGCAAATAATGGGTCATCAAAGAAAGTATCCCATCAGCCAACTGTCCTCGGAACTTGACTATACAAGATTTCTTTATATGGAAACCCTGTATCATCGACACAGGGTTTCCATAACACATCACCGTTTAGAAACAATGATATTCGGGATAAAATAATCCCAAACATCATCACGTTTCAACTGTTCCAATACAAAGCGTGTTCCCTTTATATTTTTCACAGTATTCCGCATTCCTGAAAAACAACGACCTATAGATGCTTCATCCGCCAAATCTACAACAGCACCCAATAACATAAACCGCAAACCTATCTCACGAGACGGATCTCGATGAATATGGTTGAACCACTCCATGGAATCACCATGCAAAGTTAGATTGGCAACTCTGCCTACGAAATCATATCCCTGGTCACCATCTTTCACATATGCATGTGACACATGTGCTCCACATCCATCTCGCCAAGCACGCCATCCGTAATCATCATAGTCAATCTCAGGACCACCGTCCGAAAATGGATGGTTGATTTTCGCTTGAAGTTGCTCGCAGAACAGTCTCAAATGTGCATCAATATCAGAATCAGAATATCCTTCACCATGCGCATCATTGACGCCAATAAAATAATCCATCAAACTCTTTATATCTTTCATGACTATTTGCTCCTTTCGCTTAAATACCTAATCGAGATTTGAATATCCACCATAAAGCAGCAAACACCACAACACCTATCACAACCGTGATGCCGATTGTAAGCCAACTCTCCGGCTTAATATTCTTCAAGTCTTCTGCCGTAAATCCACCACTAAATACTTCCGTATTTTCCAGGTCTTCCGTCGCTTCCACTTCAGGCTTCCGTGCGCAAGCCATCGCCACTATATCCTTGGCTTCCTCCATGGACGTTATACCCGTCCACGATTCACCATCAGGACCCATCAATATACTTCCTACCAGCGTATAAGTGCCATTCGGCGTAAATAACATATTCCCGCTAACGGTAATCGTCCCATACGCTCCGAAAATCATATTTTCACCAGACCGATTGGACATACTTCCATCTGGATGAAATAACGTATTACCGCTTTTCTGAGTCATTCCTTCCTCGGAGTAATAACTGCCACCAGATTTCGTAATTATTCCATGCTTATTCGAATGGATCATAATTATCATCCCTTCTGAAAACTGTCATCTTTCATGTTTTTCAAGTCATTATTCAGGGTCAGCATCATACCACGACGTCTTGCTTCCAACTCCATCTTCTTACGCCTTGCTTCAGCACTCCGAGTGTCGTCTTTACGCTTCTTCGCCTCCAACTCACGCTGGAGTTTTTCTTCCACAAGCGATTCATAATAAATCGCTATTTGGTCAGCCAGAGTCTTCTTATTGACTTCAAACTTACCATCTTCCGCTTTCCGTACTAAAGGAACAATAATGCCATTTTTCTTTCGGTCAGATCTCCAATTACTGAAGTCCTTTTGTACTACAACACGATGCCTTCTATCATTCTCCATTCCCAATTTCTCAATAAGAAGGTCTGCCATATAATTATTGACTTCATCCACAGTCATCGGTTCCGTATACACCGATGGTTCAACATGACCGTGCGATATCTGGTCATCAACTGCAGCCAGTTCCTCATCGGAAACCGTCAGAACCTCTTCCTGACCTTCATCGGAACCATCCCCAGAAGTATCTTCTGTATGTTCCTCTACAACTTCTTCAGCGACCTCCTCAGAAGTTTCTTCGGCAGGCTCCTCGACAGATGGTTCCGCAGCTGATTCGGCTGTCGTCTGAGCAGGCTCTTCAGCCTCTTCTACACCCTCGTAATAGGATTCGGCTTCTGCCATATCCTCTTCGTCTAAACCGTCCTTCAGACGATATTTCTTTCGCTTCGGGTCCCATACATAGTCATATACCGCAAGTGGAACAGCATCAGAATAATCCTCTGGTTGTGAAACAACCTCTGGCTCTTCAACAGCCTGTTCCTCTTCTGTATGGACTCCCTCAGATGGCTTACCTCCATCAGTTTTCGTATCCCCCGCAGAAAGCGTATTGCCCACATCAATAATGCCTTGGATACCTTCATTCGAACGACCTCTCGCGAGAATTGCATTCGTCTCAAGCATCCGTGCTATCGTCTCAATATCATAATCCGTTCCGAGCCTTGAAGCCCTCGATTTCAGATTCCTCGGAATCTTACCATCGAACCTTGTGGTATCCGTCAGTTCGTAAGTAATCGTACCTTCTGGAAATTTCTTTGTCGGCTTCTTAACGTCCATCTCTACACCTCGCTTAACCAGTTCAGTGTAGAGTTCATCCATATTCGTCGATACCCTAACGGCACTTTTGATACGAGCCTTCAAATCATCTTGCCAGATATATTCTTCAGGCTCTTTTCCTGCGGCAACTGCTTTGGCATTTTTTTCTCGCTTTGCACGGACCGTTTGGGAAACCTTATCTTTCACAGGTTCGGCTTCTTTTATCTCAAAGAATTGTCCGCATATTTCATCTGACTTTTCTTTGATATGGGCATGCAAGGTTGAGTTGCGATCACACCCTTTATAGGTTTCCGTATGAACATTGCATACGACCAAATGATTATGAACCTTGTGACCTTTACCATCGGTCTGTGTGAACACCGCGACCTGATGACCCGGCCACATCTTCTCCGCAAGGTCGAGCCCAATCTGATGTGCAAGAAACACATCTTCTGGATTATCCGCATTTAACTCGTCAGGACCGAATCCTTGAATCACACGGAAGGCATCGACCTTATTCCTGGAATTACGGTGACGTAATGTCCAGCCCATTTGAACGTCAAACGGAATTGCACCATCGTTCAATAAACCGATACCAGAAACATATTGATTACGAACGTCCTCGGCATTGTGACCGTGTCCGTGACCACGCATGTACTCAATACATGCGGCAACATTCTTAGTTGAAGTTATTCTCGTATAAGGCATGTTAAATCACCCCCACTCTTTCAACTATTCAGAATCTTTAGCAATTCACCAATACGCTTCGATACGTTCTCATATCTCGTCATCAGTTCTTCCAATTCTTCCTTCGAAAGAGACGATTGTCCTGATACCACTTCGTCATAATCTTTCTTCCATTGGAGACGGGCATCAATCGTCATTTTCTTCGCATCATACCGCTCCTGTAAGTGACGCAATTTGATTTCTTGGTTGTAGTTGACACCTATACGGTTCAACTCCTGTCCGACCTTTTGGGTCATATTTATCAGTACATGAAGTTCCTTTTCAATATCCTTACCCTGGTCGTAATCCACGAATTGAATACTTCCCAGATACTCGGATAACTTGTTATCCATCGTAAAACGAATAATCTCAGCAAGGGAGAGACCGTGTTCTTTCGCTACCGTCCTAATCGTCTCGACGGCAGGACCCGTAAAACGGACCGTAAGTGGAACCAACTTATCTTGTTTTTCTGCCATCACACGATTCCTCCTTTCTTATTTGAGACCAATAATTTTCTTCATAATCATTTTTAAAACAACATCGGCGTTTCACGCCTTACAAATCGGACGTCAAACGTTCACTGGACGTTCGTCATCCTCTCCTTCTCGCATGATTTTGCTTGTCTACGACAACCTGCATCATGCTCAAAACAACAGGCGTTACACGCCTGATAAACAGAAGCCAAACATTCACTGGATGTTCGTCTTCTTCCAGTTCTCGCATTCTGCTCGAACCTAAAACAAATCCATTCATCCCCCCGCGTAGCAAACCACTCTACGACTGTTTCACAGCCGTATCGCTCCACGCCAGCGCCAACAGTTCACTGGACTGTCGGCATGTCGTGTTGTTGCTTTGCAACCTGCTCCGTGGTGTATGAATGCAAGCAGCGAGTTGAGCACCGCCTCC